>ULOZ01021283.1_pt1 | contig 12880 bp, 9 predicted proteins | sample 1953031 | NCBI WGS metagenome assembly ULOZ01 (sample SAMEA4835616, study PRJEB28245) | human gut metagenome | biome: gut microbiome; material: fecal sample | place: Denmark | collected 2008
ATGCTTTTGACTGGGTAAGGAACCAGGGGACAAGCGTCCTCTGGGAAAGAGAACCCCGCTGGGTCCGTGACGGCAATATCTATACCGCCGCCGGTGTCTCCGCAGGCACCGACATGGCAGTAGGCTTTGTCGCCGACCAGTTCGGAAAAGAAAAAGCAGAAGAAATCTGCAAGCAGATAGAATACCACTGGTACGACAACGCCGCCCATGATACGTTCTGAAAAGCGAATAAGAAATAAGAAAGAGGTTGTAGAAATGTGCGATCATTTCTACAACCTCTTTTTATTATTTCTTTACTGCTCTTGGTCTCCTTCCGCTCGACTTGATGAACTTCTGTATATAATAGGAAATCTCCGCATAGAGAATCGCAATCGTCAGATGGGCGAGAACAAAGGCAGGCACGTTTGGCGCGCGCATCCGTGTCCCCGTGACAGGAAGCAGGAAAATACGATTTCCCATGTGGAACCCAAACGAGAAGTAAATTCCTGCAGCGGCCAGTGCCACAGCAAGCACCTTAAGGAAAATAGAAATAGTCTTCGTATTTCCCAGGTGCAGAGCCTTCTTGAAACGCGGAAGAAGAGCGCTCCAGTGGATCCCCAGGTGCAGCCCAATTGCAACGAGCATCACATAACCGCCGATCCGGTGAATCCTGTGAACGATGAGCGGCGCATTGATATCCAGCGACAGCTTGTAAGAAATCAGCGGCGCCGTAATCATGACTGCGAGGAACGAACCTATAAGCACGACATCGATCAGAAACGTGAACCGCCTGTCCCAGTTCCACCGCCCGCGCGGAAGAGACTTATACCACTGCCTGTTCAAATAATTATGGAAAATGACGATGACAAAGAAAATCATCCCGAAGATTTCATGATGCGAACTCCCGATCTGGCGGTAATCCAGAATTGCGAGGAAAAGGAAAAGCATCACTGTGTCTACAATCATACGAAGCTTCATAATAAACCTCCCATGAACCTCTTTTCTTCATTGTAGCATGCGGTAGGATACCATGTGAAATGCGAAATATGACAGAGAAACTATAGAAGAAATGTATGGAAAAGGAAATCAAAAAAGCTGCAGCGAAACAGGCAATCATTTCGCCACAGCCCTTTTTCAATTAACGCACAGGTTTTGCTGGCGCTTTACGTCCCAATTTCCTAAGATGCATCTGAATGAAGTAAGACACCGCCGCAATACCGATGACATCCACCAAATGTCCCAGCATACCGATATACACGCCGGAAGGATTCAGATTCGGACGCGTGCCCGTCGGAAGAATAAAGTAAATCGCGCCGAGAACGATCCCAAGGACCACGAGCCGGACGATTATTCCAGCTGTCGAAACATTAGCAAGATGCAGCCCGTTCACAAAACGAGGTTTCAAAATCGCCCAGTGAATCCCAAGATGCAGCCCGATCGCCGCCAGCATAAGAGCGCCGCCCGCTTTATGGATACCCTCAAGAAAATGAATATTGAAACCAAGAGAGTAGGAGCGGGAAATGAATGGAGCAGTAAGGAGAACAGCCAGGAAAGAAACAATCAAAAGCCCATCGACCGCAGCCGTATACTTCCTCTCCAGTCCCCAGGACCCTTTACTCAAAGACTTGTACCACTGCCTGTTCCAGTAATTGTGCAAAAAGACCAGAACAAAAAGCACAATGCCCAAAGTCTCATGCCAGTAATTTCCAAGCGGCTTGTACCCGACCACGATCAGAAATACAAACAGCATTGTCATATCCAAAATAAACCGCTTCTTCATCCCGCTCGCCTCCTTGCAAAATCTGTATTGATTCTTTTCTATATTTTAGCATGAACAAACGCTGAATTGTGACAGTTAAACAAAATTTTATCTTTGACATGAGGGAGAGGAAATGCCTGGCATAAAAGTTTTTTATAGTACATTCCTATGACAAAGCGTGACATGTTTATCTGTTATAATAAAAACAACTTATTAAAAATCCGTAAATAAAAAATATAGAGATGAATCATTTTTCGAAGAGGAACTGCGATGAAAGAGATTCTGAAGAAATCGAATTACAAAGCGATTCTGCATTCTAAACGTGCCAATATTTATTATCTTGAGAAATGCCGAGTCATGCAGAAGGATGGACGTGTCGTCTACTTGACTGAAAGCAGCGATGAAAATTTATTCTGGAATATTCCTGTTGCCAATACGACGGTCATTCTTTTGGGGAGCGGCACATCCTTGACCCAGGCAGCTGTTCGGGTGCTTGCTTCTGCAGGTGTCATGATCGGATTTTGCGGGGGCGGTGGTACGCCTCTTTTTGCCGGTACGGATATTGAATGGATGATGCCGCAGAGCGAATATCGTCCGACGGAGTACATGCAGGGGTGGATTTCGTTCTGGATGAATAAAGAAAGACGCCTCGAAACGGCTAGAGACTTCCAAAGAGCCAGATGTGATTTTCTTGAAAAAACATGGGGGAAAGATAGGGATCTGCATGAGGAAAATTTCAATGCGGACGATCCTGAAATCGAAAGAGCATTGGCGGTTTATAGAGGTAAGATAGACAGTGCAAAAGACGTGACGGAATTGTTACTGTCAGAAGCAAAATTCACCAAATCCCTCTATAAATATGCAGCCAAGAGAACCAGACTTCCGGATTTTACCAGGAATCATGACGGTGATGATGAAGCGAACATCTTCCTGAATCATGGAAACTACCTCGCCTATGGTTTGGCAGCTTGTACTCTCTGGGTATTGGGAATTCCGCATGGGTTTGCGGTCATGCACGGTAAAACAAGGCGCGGCGCGCTTGTCTTTGATGTGGCGGACCTGATCAAAGACTCAATTATTCTGCCTTGGAGTTTTATTTCAGCAGCCAGAGGCGATGATGACAAGCATTTCCGTATGACGTGTTTGAATAAATTGACAGAACATAAAGCACTGGATTACATGTTTGAAATCGTCCAACGCAGTAGTTTGAAATATGGGCCGGGTGATTTCCTATGATGGTATTATTGATCAGCCGAAGCACCGGTAAGTCACAGAAAACGGTCCGTACGATCTTGGACAGCTTTGCGGAAAGAATTGGGGATGACGCCTGGCGCACGGTCATAACTTCGGACGGTCTGGAAGCAGTGCGGACTGCGCTTCGGAGAAATGCTACAAAAAATACGGCGGTTTCTTGTCATTGGATCAGGTCGAGGGCAAGAAGCGATCTGCTCTGGATTGTCGGTGACAGAAGCCAGTTCAATGATGCAGGCGCTGTACCTGTTAATACGACGAAAAAGAAAATCATCCATTCTGAATGGGAAAACGACTGGCAGTACCTGCCGATTATTAAAGAGCTGGCCGGTCTGGCGGGACTTTTTCACGATTGGGGCAAAGCATCGGATTTCTTTCAAAAGAAGCTGCGCTCAGGAACGAAAGAGCGGGATCCGTTCCGTCACGAATGGATGAGCTGCAAGATGATTGAAGCATGCGTAGAAGCATCAGGCGATTTTGAAGATGATACACCTTGGCTCAAGAAATTCGCTGATGGCACATTTGAAGAAGAAATCGTTTTAAATATCTTGAAAAATGAAGCTAAAGCGGGGAAATCAGATGTAACGAAGTTAAAAAAGCTTCCGCCTGCCGCGGAATGTCTCACGTGGCTGATTCTTTCACATCATAAACTTCCGGATTTAAATAAGGATGACCGGCGCGCTTATGAAGATGAAAAACGAGAAACTTTTTATGAAATGATGAAAAGTTTGAAATCATCATGGGGATACGAAAATGATGATCCGGATTTTGTAGAGAAGCGGCAGGAATGTTTCCGCTTTTCTCATGGGATACTTTGGAACGAAGGAAACATTTGGAAAAAGCATCTGAAGAAATGGACCGGCAGACTTCTTCAGGATTACGATACCTTGAAGCAGATCATGAAAGATCCTGACTATGATCCGGCTTTCCGTGAAATACTGCTTAACGCTCGCCTGGCATTAGTTTTGGGAGACCATTATTTTTCCTCTTTGGATGGCGATGCGAAGCAGGACGACGGGAAGTGGAGCGCGAGAGACCTTTGGGCAAATACCTTTTCTTTCAGGAATAAGAAAAGAAAATCTGAGAAGAACCAGTTTCTGGAGGAGCATATGACGGGCGTTTCAGATCAAGCACTTCGCGTAGCGCATCAGCTGCCTAAATTTGCGGAAGAGATGGAAAAGACGTATGACGTCAAAGCTTTGAAGAAGAGAAGCCCTGGAAAGTTTTCCTGGCAGGATAAGGCGGCTGAGACAATACGAAATTTCCGCAAAGATCGTGGAGAAGATCAGGTATCTTTTGTTGTAAATATTGCAAGTACTGGCTGCGGTAAAACTTTTGCCAATGCAAAAATTATGAGAGCGCTTTCTCCAGGAGGAGATTCCCTGCGTTACATTCTGGCATTAGGACTCCGTACTCTGACACTGCAGACCGGCGATGAGTACAGAGAAAGAATCAAACTCAGCAAAGATGACCTTGCTGTATTGATCGGGTCAAAAGCAGTTCTGGAACTTCACGAAGGAGATAAGGAGCTGGAAGAAAAACGATCAGCAATGGAAGATGAAGACGGCGAAGATATATCTCTCGCCGAAGGGCTTGCTTATGAAGACTCTTTGAACGATGAGCAGCGAGCTTTCATGAATATTTTCTTCAAACCTGCGAGAGGGATCGATGCAGATAAGAACAGTGCTTTCTTGTACAAGCCCGTTCTCGTTGCGACAATCGATCATATGATGGGGGCGACAGAAACAATACGGGGCGGACGCTTCATTCTTCCGATGCTCCGGCTGATGTCCTCTGATCTAGTTATCGATGAAATCGATGATTTTACGCAGAAAGACCTGACTGCCATTTCCCGGCTCGTGCATCTAGCGGGAATGTATGGAAGAAATGTTGTTCTTTCTTCAGCGACAATTCCTCCCGATTTGGCAGAAGGCATGTATAGAGCCTATATAGCCGGTGTGAAATGCAGGAACAGTTTCTTTATTTCCAAGAAACGTGTCAGCGTCGTACTCTGTGATGAATTCCGAACTGAGATGAAGTTCATGAATACAGATGATGATTCCGACTATAGCGCATTTCATCAATCATTCATCGAAAAGCGCGTCGCGAAATTAACACGGCAAATAACAAAGAGGTCAGGATACATAGCAGATTGTGAGGATGAAGACACTGAAGATGCCAAGTCTGATAAGATGCAGTCGTACTTCGAAAGCATCCGGAAACAGGTTGTCCGTCTTTCCAAAGAAAATTTCGTTGTAGACGAGAAGACAGGCAAAAAAGTATCTATTGGTGTTGTTCGTATGGCAAATATTGATCCATGTGTAAAAGTCAGCTTGTACCTACTGCAGAATACGGATTGGGATAAAGATGATATAACACCGCGCATTATGACCTATCACAGCCGGCAGATTTTGCTGCTTCGTCATGAGCAGGAAAAGTATTTGGATAGTGTATTGAAGAGGAAAACGCTGTATGGAGAGCCTGTTGACATCAAGGATCCGGTTCTCCGAAAACATATTGATCAAGCAACAACAGATTATGTCGTTTTCATTATTGTTGCAACGCCTGTAGAAGAAGTAGGACGGGATCACGATCTCGATTGGTCAGTGATTGAGCCTTCGTCGTATCGCTCGATTATCCAGCTTGTCGGACGAGTCCTTCGTCATAGAATCATGAGCGAAAATATTGAGAAGAAAAATATAGCCGTCATGCGATGGAATCTAAGAGGATTAAATGGAAAGGCACCTGCCTTTATATATCCAGGCTATGAAAGTGGAAAGAATAAGCTGGAAAGTCATGATCTTAAAGGTATTTTGAAAGAGGATGTTTTAAAGAGGATTGATTCCATTCCACGTATTAGAAAAGAGGACCCGCTAACCTGGAGAACGAATTTAATTGATCTCGAGCAGAAAGCGATGGAAGATTTCAACGATAAAGAAAGCAGCGGAGCCAAAGCGGTCAATGGATGGATCCGGGAATATTGGTGGATGACAGCATTGCCGCAGCGTTTGAACCGATTCAGAGAAAAAACGTATCCAGATGTACGCCTGACCGCATTGTTTGAAGATAATAAGATCAAGTTTTCTGAGTATATAGATAGGGAATTTGTTTCAGTAGGAAGGAAAAGAAGCATTGAAGCGTTTCCAAAATTTAAGGAGGGGATCGAGAAAAACTTATGGCTGAAGAGGGATTATAAAGAAGCATTGAAACGTTATGTAAATGATTCAGATTTCAGGCAGGAAGAAGAAATTCTTTTTGAAAAGTCTGAGAAGTATGGAGAAATTATCATACCTGACAATTTAGAAAAAGAATGGTTTTATTCTGACCAATTCGGATTATTCTCGAAAACGAGTGTTTAAGAAGGAAGGGAAGGGAGAAATTTGGGAGAAATTGCGGAATTTCTTGAAAGTAAAGCAGTCGCTAAGAAAATTGTCGAAGACCGCAAGAAACTACCAGACGGTTTTCTAGATGAAGAAGCCAGGCGTGTTAAGATAGGCGTCTGGGTACGCGATCTCTTAGAGAAGCAAATATCTAAATACACATTAGCAACACATGTGGGAAAATTTGCTAATCCTGACAGTACTGTGCATCTCTATGTAGAGAGCAAAGAGAGGCCTGACGGATATTTGACAACGGAAAATACACAATGTGAGACGGATATCGTATATACGAATGCCAATATCATGACAGCGGCTATGCTTCTCTTGTATAAAATGGAAGACGGACAGTCTATATTGGAACACATTCTGAACCAGGATGGAAAAGCCGATGAACTGAAGCTTTATGGAATTGACTCGGAGAAATTGTATCAGCAATTTAAGGACCTTAAGACAGGAACCAGGGGATTTACAGATAAGAATTTAAGGCAGGTTTATTTCCCAATAAGTGAAGGAGAATATCATCTTTTGACAGTAATGCCAAGCACTAGTGAATTGGGAACATTGTTTGATAAGCTGAACATCATTAGAAGAGAATTCTCTGCTGCAAGGGATCCTAAAGATCCTAATTATGGGAAGGACTGCAGCAATGTCTGGGATAAGACGGTCATCACCTTCGGCGGGACAAAGCCGCAGAACATTAGTGGGCTTAACATGCTGCATCATGGGGAAGGATATCTGATTTCATCACTTCCGCCTGTTTTGAATGAACGGGATTTAATTCTTCCAAAGAGGAATTTCTTTAAAGAATCCGTTCCGTATTCCGAATACAGATCTTTCGTATCACGTTTGCATGCATTATTTAAAATCAATTGGAATAATGCAGGTATTAGAGAGAAGAGAGATCGGATCCTTGGGGGAATCATTGATACGGCCATGATGACTGCCGGAAGAATCCGTGAAGAGAATCCTTCTGGCTGGAGTGATGATGAAAAGTACAATGGGCTTCCACGTTTTCAGAAAATCTGGCTCGACAATGCATACGAAAGTGAAAGAGAAGGAGACGCGTGGGTAGAAGCTGTCAGCAAGGATTTCGCGCGCTGGATTATTCGTACATATGAAAAAATTGAACGAGACGAAAAGGTAACTCTCGGAGATGCAGAGACGGATTACTTCAGGAACACCATTTATGATCAGCTGCGTGAGGAGGTGAGACTGGGATTATGAGTACATATCTTGTGATTAGGAAAATGCAGATTCATAACGCAAATGCAATGAGCAGTACATATACGATCGGAGTTCCGGCTATGACAGCATGGCTGGGAGCTGTCCATGCTTTAGAAAGAAAAGTTCGCGGTCTGAATCAGAAAAAGAGAGAAGATACTGATTTTTCAGAGATCCATTTCACAGGTGTCGCAGTCAGCTTTCATAAAACAAGGCTGCATGTGTTTAAAGGAGCGTATGGGAATGCTGTTGTTAATACGGCGAATCCATTAATTAAAAAGGGAGCTGACTGGGAAAGGCCACCTACGATTGAGGAACCGCACATTGACCTTTCGGCTTCCATCTTAATCGAGATCGATGGACTGGATCCTGATGATAAAGATGCCATTCTTGAAAAAGTACAGAGCGAAATCTGGCGGATGAAAATCGCTGGCGGTGATATCAACAGGATACAAAGTATGAGCATACAGTATACCGATGTAGATGATCCAGCAACAATCCGCAGAGTAAGAGGTATGCTCATGCCAGGATATGTCATCATTGAAAGACGGGATATCCTTAAGCAGGAAATGGAAAATGGCACTAACGGTCTTGATGCGCTTCTTGATTATACGAAAGTCAATATGAGCGCAAGGAAAGATGAAAATGGGAAAATTACGGGATGGAATCTTTCGAGAAAAGGCACAGGCTGGATCATCCCGATCTCTGTAGGTTTTAAGGGATTGTCACCACTGGGAATCTGCAGAAATCAGCGTGATAAAGAAACGCAGCATCGGTTTGCTGAAAGTGTCGTAACACTCGGTGAATTCCGTATGCCGTATCATTTCGATTCAATTGACGATATGATGTGGCGGTATGCTTATGATGAAAATCAGGAATTATATCTTTGCAGAAATCAGAAAATTTAATTAGGGAGGAATGTAAAATGGAAAAAAAAGGTGAAGTACTCGCATTCGAAAAGAAACTGGTTGTATCTGACGGCTATATGTATGGAACGACATGGGAAGACAGAAGCGGCAAAGCTGTTCCAGTCAGACTTCAGGAAAAATCAGTTCGCGGCACAATTTCTAATCGTCTGAAAGGTGCTGTAAAAAATGATCCGGCTAAACTGAATGAAGAAATTCAGAAAGCAAACCTGCAGACTGTCGACAGCGCTTCTTTGACGATGGATGAAGATACATTGAAACTTGAATTCACTGTCAAAGTACTCTCTGGCGTTCAGTATCCTTCGGCGTGCAATGATCCAAAACATTATGAAAGCATCAAAAAAATGGGAGAAGATTTCATTGCAGAAAATGGATTCAAAGAACTGTCTCGCCGCTATGCGCTGAACCTTGCAAATGGCCGTTTCCTTTGGAGAAACCGTGTCGGCGCAGAAAAAATTGAAGTCCATGTTGTCGCGCTGAAAGAAGATGGCGTGGAAAAAGAATGGATCTTTGATGCATACGATTTCTCTCTGAAAGATTTCGGTGACACATCTGACGATGTAGAAGAACTTGCAGGTCTCATTGCTGAGGCACTTTGCGGAGAAAGAAACTATCTCCTCTTGAAAGTCACTGCATTTGCCTTCGAAGGACAGGGACAGGAAGTATACCCCAGCGAAGAAATGATCCTGAACAAAGATAAAGTGGAAGGCAGAGAAAAGAAGAGCAAAATCCTTTATCAGGTAAATGATATTGCAGCTATGCATTCACAGAAGCTTGGCAACGCTATCCGTGCTATCGATACCTGGTATCCGAGCTTTGATGAAGTAGAAACCGGACCAATTGCTGTTGAACCATACGGCGCCGTAACAAACATGGGCATGGCTTACAGAACACCGGAAGAAAAGAAAGACTTCTACACACTCTTTGATGATTACTCAAATGGCGTAGATCTTGATTCCGATGATGACAAAAACTATATCATGGCAGTCCTGGTACGCGGCGGTGTCTTTGGCAAGAACGATAAAGAGTAATTTATTATGATGAAATACTATCAAGAAATTACATTGATTCCGGATGCTGAAATTCCGCCGGATTTCCTCTGGACAAAAGTCTATGCACAGATCCATTTGGCATTCGCCGACCGGGAAAATATAGATCATAAACAAATCTATGGAGTCTCATTTCCTGAATATGCTGATGAATCTATGGGAGAAAAGGCAAGAGTTTTTGCACCGGAAGAAGCAGATCTGAAAAAACTGGATCTGAAAAAAGCACTGAGACGATTGAGTGATTACGTTCATATCACAAGCATTCGTGAAGTACCGGAGTCCAAAGTCAAAGGGTATGTAAAATTCGCAAGATACCAGCCGGACAGCTCCATTGCCAGAAAAGCCCGTAGATATGCAAAAAGGCATCCTGAAGTTACCGAGAAAGCAGCTTTCAAGATGCTGAAACAAAGAGAAGAAAAGTATGACCTTCCCTTCATTCAGTTAAAAAGCTTATCTACAGGGCAAACCTTCAATCTTTTCGTCAAAAAAGAAGAAAAGAAAGAAGAAGGCCAGGGCGGATTTACAACTTACGGGCTGAGCAAGGGTGCAGCAGTACCCGAATTTTGACCCAAATAAAAAAGGCTTCGGAAAAAGAGCGATAAAATCTAACTTTTTTCGAAGCCCCCTTTTAAAAGGGTTTTGCATCACGTAATTCCGGATGGTATGATAGAATCTAAGAAATCTCTATGCACATGCATAGATCACTGCCGCATAGGCAGCTTAGAAATACTGTTCCGGTTTCGCGTACTCCTCAGTTTGGATCACTGCCGCATAGGCAGCTTAGAAATTCCTTTGTGCCTTAAGTATATCAAACTTTTCGATCACTGCCGCATAGGCAGCTTAGAAATTCCTTTGTGCCTTAAGTATATCAAACTTTTCGATCACTGCCGCATAGGCAGCTTAGAAATTCCTTTGTGCCTTAAGTATATCAAACTTTTCGATCACTGCCGCATAGGCAGCTTAGAAATTAATAGCCTCATTCTGCATCTGTAAGTTTTTGATCACTGCCGCATAGGCAGCTTAGAAACATTATTAGCCTTGAGGTGATGTTATGTCATGGATCACTGCCGCATAGGCAGCTTAGAAATTCTTGTAGCCTTTATCAGTGAGCCACTGTTTGATCACTGCCGCATAGGCAGCTTAGAAATCTTGCTTTTACGTCGTTTACGACGTATAATAGATCACTGCCGCATAGGCAGCTTAGAAATGTTTAAGGGCATACAAGTAAATATAAATGTTTGATCACTGCCGCATAGGCAGCTTAGAAAAAGGGAAAGAATTTAAAAGGAGGAAACCAAAAGATCACTGCCGCATAGGCAGCTTAGAAATGAGGAAGAAGGCCCTCCAGCAAAGCACTCATAGATCACTGCCGCATAGGCAGCTTAGAAACTTTACAAGTGCGCCAGTAAGTCCTTTTCACGGATCACTGCCGCATAGGCAGCTTAGAAAATTCCGGCCCTGGTGACGAGCCAGACGTTTTCGATCACTGCCGCATAGGCAGCTTAGAAAAGGAACGCCAGCCAGCCGATCACCGCAATCACTGATCACTGCCGCATAGGCAGCTTAGAAAGTACGTCGAGCGTTACCGCAACATGCGGCCCGGATCACTGCCGCATAGGCAGCTTAGAAAAGCTTCTGGCTCTGTAAATGTTCGTGATGTTCGATCACTGCCGCATAGGCAGCTTAGAAATCAGCACGTGTCTTTTCTACATTAGCCTTGATGATCACTGCCGCATAGGCAGCTTAGAAATGATTTTTTATAAAGAATGTCCTGCATCTTTGGATCACTGCCGCATAGGCAGCTTAGAAATTATCAGCATCACCCTGGTCTTTAGCCCCCACGGATCACTGCCGCATAGGCAGCTTAGAAAAGTTCCAGAAAGTCGGAGACTTCCATAAGTACGATCACTGCCGCATAGGCAGCTTAGAAATTTCCTACGCTAACATCTGGGAGCCAAAAGCCCGATCACTGCCGCATAGGCAGCTTAGAAATCCCTGGGGAGCTTACCGGCGGCAAGCCTATAGATCACTGCCGCATAGGCAGCTTAGAAATATATACTTTACGGCGGTGCTGCAGGTGGAGGGATCACTGCCGCATAGGCAGCTTAGAAAATAAAGCATCACCGCCAAATCAGGAGAACAAGGATCACTGCCGCATAGGCAGCTTAGAAATTCGGTCGGTGTGCTATCAAATGTAAGTTTCTGATCACTGCCGCATAGGCAGCTTAGAAATACACCGGTGATGTAGAGAATGTAATATTCGGGATCACTGCCGCATAGGCAGCTTAGAAATGACAGGTACGCCAAGGCCAAACAGCCTGATGGATCACTGCCGCATAGGCAGCTTAGAAATTACCCGTAAACCCACGAAGGCCTTGACCGTCGATCACTGCCGCATAGGCAGCTTAGAAATAGCTAAGTCATGGCGGAAATTATAGAACACAGATCACTGCCGCATAGGCAGCTTAGAAAATTCCACGGACCGGTAAAAACTGGCAGAAGATGATCACTGCCGCATAGGCAGCTTAGAAATTTTTAGCAACCACTAGAGATTTCAGAATTTAGATCACTGCCGCATAGGCAGCTTAGAAAGAAAAGTATAGACAGGCTGTGGAGGAATATCTGATCACTGCCGCATAGGCAGCTTAGAAATTATGAAGCAGTACGAAAGCCCTTCCATCAGAGATCACTGCCGCATAGGCAGCTTAGAAATGCGTCGAACACTTCGCCCGTCTCAGAATCAAGATCACTGCCGCATAGGCAGCTTAGAAATAATTGCTGGCGCGCTTACGGGCGCGCTTTTCGAACACTGCCGCATAGGCAGCTTAGAAAAACCGCTATACCCACAATATACCTCCGTTCTCGATCACTGCCGCATAGGCAGCTTAGAAAATTTTCTTCACCTCCCTTCTCGTTCCTGCAGAGATCACTGCCGCATAGGCAGCTTAGAAAACAGAAGTGTCTTAGTGGAGATGGAGAGATATGATCACTGCCGCATAGGCAGCTTAGAAAGGCAATGGAGAGATTCAGATGCATATTTTTTGGATCACTGCCGCATAGGCAGCTTAGAAAAGAATCGATGAACTCCGGCAGCAGGGGTGGTCGATCACTGCCGCATAGGCAGCTTAGAAAGTCGATAAAGCCGTGAAGTGTGAGATTCTGGAGATCACTGCCGCATAGGCAGCTTAGAAATTTGCTTCCTGCCTTGGGCTCTATCTTCTGGTGATCACTGCCGCATAGGCAGCTTAGAAATATTCCGCGGGTTCCGATTAATCTTCGATAAAGATCACTGCCGCATAGGCAGCTTAGAAATAA
>ULOZ01014918.1_pt1 | contig 12713 bp, 10 predicted proteins | sample 1953031 | NCBI WGS metagenome assembly ULOZ01 (sample SAMEA4835616, study PRJEB28245) | human gut metagenome | biome: gut microbiome; material: fecal sample | place: Denmark | collected 2008
AGACAATTCTCCAGCAGTTATGATAATTCCGGCATCTATCTTTGATATTATAGAGGAGGCGGATGATTTCAATTTCTCTCCTATAATAGGTTCATATTTAAGAATCACAAGATTTTTCTTTTCTATTGTGACATGGATATTAACACCGTTGTGGCTGCTTTTTGTTAATAATCCAGATTGGGTTCCAGAATTTCTTAAGTTCATTCTTATAACGGATGATATTACAGTACCGGTGCTTCTGCAGCTTCTTATACTAGAACTGGCGGTAGATGGACTTAAGCTTGCGGCGGTGAATACACCAACTATGTTATCAACACCGCTAAGTATAGTGGCAGGTATTGTTGTTGGCGAGTATGCTGTAAGTTCAGGATGGTTTAACCCGGAGGCACTTCTTTATATGGCGGTTGTAACTGTTGGAACCTATGGGCAGACTAACTTTGAAATGGGATATGCTTTCAAGTTTTTAAGAGTGCTTATGCTCATACTCACACAAATATTTAATCTTGCCGGATTTATCTCAGGAGTTGTTATATCTGTACTTATGATAGCATTTAACAGGACTATAACAGGGAAAAGCTATATATATCCGCTTATTCCATGGGATGGGAAGATGCTTAAGAGAAAGGTGTTCAGGGTGAGGCTGCCGCATGGCTATAAGTAATATTTATATAGATAATTGTAAATTGTATATGTGATATGTATTAAACACTGATATAATAAATAGAATGTATGTATGCAAATGGTAAAGTTGAATAAGTTTATATAAATTTTCTAATTAATTCTACTTTTATTAATGGTAATTCCTCATAAATATGATACACTTATAACTATCGAATATAAGTGTTATTATTCTTAGTGTGAGTTATGGAGGGATTATGAGTAAGGTAATTGGAATCGATCTTGGTACAACTAATAGCTGCGTGGCAGTTATAGAAGGTGATTCGCCAACAGTTATTACTAATAGCGAAGGGTATAGAACAACACCATCTGTTGTTGCATTTACTAAGAATAAGGAAAGACTGGTTGGGGATGCTGCAAGAAGACAGGCATCGGTCAACTCAGATAGAACCATATTTTCAATAAAAAGACATATGGGAACTGATTATAAGAAAAAGATAGATGGCAAAGCGTATACGCCACAGGAATTATCAGCATATATACTTATGAAACTAAAGAAGGATGCAGAAGGATTTCTTGGAGAGGAAGTAACAGATGCTGTCATTACTGTGCCAGCATATTTTAATGATGCACAAAGACAGGCTACTAAGGATGCAGGAAAGATAGCGGGGCTTAATGTGTTAAGAATCATTAATGAGCCAACAAGCGCTGCACTTGCATATGGACTTGATAATGGCGATTCTCAGAAAGTGCTTGTATATGACCTTGGCGGAGGTACCTTTGACGTATCTGTTATAGATATTGGAGATAATGTTATAGAGGTTCTTGCAACCTCCGGAGATAATCATCTTGGAGGGGATGACTTTGATTCCCGTATTGTTGATTATCTTGTTGGTAGGTTTAAGGATACAGATGGAATTAATCTTGCAAAAGATCCAGCGGCTATGCAGAGGTTAAGAGAAGAAGCTGAAAAGGCTAAGAAAGAGCTTTCTTCTGCATTGAATGCCAATATTAACCTTCCATTTATAGCTGTTGCGAAGGATGGTCCGCATCACATGGATATGAATATCACCAGACAGAAGTTTAATGAACTAACCGATGATCTGGTTAACAAGACAGTTATTCCTGTTGAGAATGCACTTCGTGATGCCGGGCTTAGTAAGAATGATATTGGTATGGTACTTCTTGTTGGAGGCTCCACAAGAATTCCTGCTGTTTCAGATAAGGTAAGACAGATTATGGGAAAAGAACCATCAAGGAATCTTAATCCGGATGAGTGTGTTGCACTTGGAGCAGCAGTTCAGGGTGGAAAGCTTGGCAATCAGCTTAAGCCAGGTTCTGCAGCTTCGGAGATTATACTTATGGATGTAACACCATTATCTCTTTCAATAGAAACTGTTGGTGGTATATCAAGTAGGCTTATAGAAAGAAATACAACTATTCCTACAAGGCACAGCCAGATATTCACGACGGCTGGCAATTTCCAGACATCAGTTGAAATCAAGGTGTTTCAGGGAGAGAGAAGATTTACAAGAGATAACAAGCTTCTTGGAAACTTCAGGCTCAATGGCATTAAGCGTGCGATGGCAGGAGTTCCACAGATAGAGGTAACTTTTGATATAGATGCCAATGGTATTGTAAATGTGTCTGCAAAGGATCTAGGAACGGGAAGAGAGCAATCTATAACTATAACTTCAAGCTCTAATATGTCAGAGGAAGAGATTGAGAAAGCTAAGTGGGAAGCCGAGGTGTATGGTGCACAGGATAAGCAGAATGAGGAGTTTTGTAATTCACGTATCGAAGCTGAGAATACCTTAAGACGTGCAGAGGGCGAGTACAGCCAGAACAAGAAGGTATGGGATAAGGCTAAGAAAAAGGCTGTTAAGGAAGCTATGAATACCATAAAGAAGCTGATATTAAAGAATAAGCCAGAGAAGATGGATGCACAAGCTGCGGCTGCGATGGATGAAGCCAGAAATAATCTTGAAAATGTTTTGAATAATTAATAGAAATCTGATATTATCTATAGAGTATTGTTTTATGGATGATATCAGATTTTTGTATGTAATTATGAATTTTATACATCTATAGAATTATAGTTGACATGATTATGTATATTAGTACAGAATAGGAGATATATAAGGTGGCAGCAGGTTCGACATATGGAAATATTTTTAAGATAATGACTTGGGGTGAATCACACGGAGAAGGCCTTGGTGTGGTTGTAGATGGATGCCCAGCGGGTATTCCTTTATGCGAAGAGGATATTCAGAAGTTTCTTGATAGAAGAAAGCCGGGACAATCTAAGTTTACAACTCCAAGAAAAGAAGATGATAAGGTGAGTATATTGTCAGGTGTATTTGAAGGTAAAACGACAGGAACGCCTATATCGATGATGGTACATAATAAGACACAGCGTTCGTCTGATTATTCAGAAATAGCCCAGTATTACAGACCTGGACATGCTGATTATACATTTGATGAGAAGTATGGCTTCAGAGATTACAGAGGTGGTGGAAGAAGCTCAGGAAGAGAAACAATAGGCAGAGTGGCAGCAGGAGCAATCGCTATTAAGGTGTTAGAGGCACTTAAGATAAGCGTATGTGCTTACGCAACAAGGATAGGTGGCATAAGCATAGATTATGATAAGTTCGATATCAGGGAACGCGATGAAAATGCATTTAATATGCCGGATGCGGAGGCTGCCTGTAAGGTGGAGGAATACGCAACGAAGAAGCTTGTGGAAAAAGATTCTATTGGTGGAATAATAGAGTGTGTTGTGACTGGTATGATGCCAGGTGTGGGTGATCCTGTGTTTGATAAGCTGGATGCCAATCTTGCAAAGGCGATTATGTCAATAGGCGCAGTTAAGGGCTTTGAAATAGGAGATGGCTTCGCAGCGGCTGATAGTACAGGAAGCACCAACAATGACAGCTTTACAGTAATGGATGGAAAGGTTGTCAAGAAGACTAATCATAGTGGTGGAGTGCTTGGAGGCATGAGCGATGGTTCTGACATAATATTCAGGGCAGCAGTCAAGCCAACACCTTCCATAGCTTCAATGCAGCAGACGGTCAATAAGTCTGGCGAGGATATCAGTATATCTATAAAAGGCAGACATGATCCTATGATAGTTCCAAGAGCGGTAGTTGTTGTTGAAGCTATGACAGCATTAACGATTGTAGATATGATATTAGGAAATATGACATCAAGAATAGACAGGATAGTTGATTTATATAAAAGATAGATAAATGTTTCATATAGAAAAAAGTTTGTCATTTATATGGAGTATAGAATAATTATAAAATGATGTGAGTGTCAAAAGTATAATTAAAATAAAAGAGAAATCATAGAAAAATCAGAAGGAAAAGACAAATATGTATAAAATATTAAAAACAGACGGAAGAGCCAAAAGGGCGGAATTCACAACAGTTCATGGAACTGTGCAGACACCGGTATTTATGAATGTTGGAACAGTTGCAGCTATTAAGGGTGCGGTTGCTACAACAGATTTGCAGGAGATAGGTACACAGATAGAGTTATCGAACACATATCATCTTCATGTTAGACCAGGTGATAAGCTTATTAAAGAGCTTGGAGGTCTTCATAAGTTTATGAACTGGAACAAGCCTATACTTACAGACTCAGGCGGATTTCAGGTGTTTTCACTTGCTGGACTTAGAAAGATAAAGGAAGAGGGCGTTACCTTCCAGTCACATATAGACGGACATAGGATATTTATGGGACCAGAGGAGAGCATGCAGATACAGTCCAATCTTGGCTCGACAATAGCTATGGCATTCGATGAGTGTGCTCCGGCAAAGGCAGATAGAAAGTATATTATTAATTCAGTAGAGAGAACTACAAGATGGCTTGAGCGTTGCAAGAGAGAGATGAACAGACTTAATTCACTTGAGGATACCATTAATAAGCATCAGATGCTTTTTGGTATTAATCAGGGTGCGATATATGACGATATCAGAGTTGACCATGCTAAAAGAATATCAGAGCTTGAACTGGATGGATATGCAGTTGGTGGACTTGCCGTAGGTGAATCACATGAGGAAATGTATCATGTGCTTGATAAGGTTGTTCCATATCTTCCACAGCATAAGCCAACATATCTTATGGGAGTTGGTACACCAGCGAATATATTGGAGGGAGTAGACAGAGGAATAGATTTCTTTGATTGCGTATACCCATCAAGAAATGGAAGACATGGGCATGTGTATACAAAGCTTGGTAAGATTAATCTTTTCAATGCAAAGTATGAAAAAGACACAGCACCTATTGAAGAAGGCTGTCAGTGTCCTGCATGCAGGAACTATTCAAGAGCGTATATCAGACATTTGCTTAAGGCTAAAGAAATGTTAGGCATGAGACTTTGCGTTCTTCATAATCTGTATTTTTATAATCATCTTATGGAGGATATCAGGGCTGCAATAGATGCAGGAAATTATAAGAGCTTTAAGGATGAAAGGCTATATCTTCTTAAAACATATGATAAGAAAGAGGATTAATGATTTTTATTTAGTGTAAAATTATAAAAATGCTATAAATTTTAATTTAAACATAGACATGAAGCATAAATTACGATATTATAACAATATTGAGCCTGTACACAGGCAAGTAATTAGGAGGATTTAATAATGGGTCAGATTGGTATTATTATTGTGTATGTAATAGCACTTGGTGCTTTAATGTACTTCTTTGCAATTAAGCCACAGAAGAAGCAGCAGAAGGAACAGCAGCAGCTTATGGATTCAATTGCTATTGGCGATTATGTTCTTACAACAAGTGGTTTCTATGGCGTTATCCTTGATATAACAGAGGATGATGTGATTGTGGAATTCGGTAACAACAAGAACTGCCGTATTACAATGCAGAAGAAGGCTATTGCCCAGGTTGAGAAGCCAGCTTCTACAGAAGAATAATAATTAATAAATACAAGAAACTCTGGACAGATAATGCCATCAGGCTGATATCTGTCCAGAGTTTTTTATTATGCCCCTACTTGAAAAATGCACTATTATGGAGTAAAATACTAAACAATAGCCTGAACTTGTAATATATGTAAGTAAGGGCTTTAGTACAAGAAGGAAAGGCAGGAATTAACATGGATTGTAGAATAACATTAATTCCAGGAGATGGAATCGGACCAGAAATAGTTACAGAGGCCGTTAAGGTGTTAGATGCTGTGGCAGCTAAGTATGGTCACAAGTTCGATTATACGAAGATTTTAATGGGAGGCTGCTCTATAGATGAGTGTGGAGTACCTCTTACAGATGAGGCAGTAGCCGTCGCTAAGGCTTCAGATGCGGTGCTTCTAGGTGCAGTAGGTGGTAACGTGGGTAACTCAAGATGGTATGACGTGGCACCTAACCTAAGACCAGAGGCAGGACTATTAAAGATTCGTAAGGACTTAGAGTTATTCGCTAACATTCGTCCTGCTTATTTATATAATGAATTAAAGGCAGCCTGCCCTCTTAAGGAAGAAATCATAGGTGATGGCTTTGATATGGTTATTATGAGAGAGCTTACTGGTGGTCTTTACTTTGGAAAGAGACATACAGAAGAAGTAGATGGACTTATGACTGCTGTTGATACTCTTACATACAATGAAGAAGAGATAAGAAGAATAGCTATTAAGGGCTTTGAGATAGCTATGAAGAGAAGAAAGAAAGTAACAAGTGTTGATAAGGCAAATGTTTTAGATTCTTCAAGATTATGGAGAAAGATTGTACATGAGGTTGCTAAAGATTATCCAGAGGTTGAGCTTGAGGATATGCTTGTAGATAACTGTGCTATGCAGCTTGTTATGAATCCTGGACAGTTTGATGTTATTCTTACAGAGAATATGTTTGGAGATATACTTTCAGATGAGGCAAGTATGATAACAGGTTCTATCGGTATGTTATCATCAGCAAGTCTTGGTAAAACAAAGCTGGGCTTATATGAACCAAGCCACGGTTCAGCACCTGATATAGCAGGAAAGAATATAGCTAATCCTATAGCTACAATTCTTTCAGCAGCAATGATGCTAAGATATTCACTTGACCTTGATAAGGAAGCTGATGCCATAGAAGCAGCAGTTGCGGCAGTACTTAAGGAAGGCTACAGGACAACAGATATATATTCAGAGGGCTGCACTAAGGTTGGAACAGATGAGATGGGCGACCTTATAGCTAAGAGAGTGTAATAGTATGTACTTATAAAAGAAATTGATTTGCGAGGAGAATAATTATGGTAAGTGATAACGCTAGAAGTGGTATGCAGCAGGCACCTGCTAGAAGTTTGTTTAATGCACTTGGCTTCACAGCAGAAGAGATGAAGAAGCCTATGATTGGTATTGTTAGTTCATATAATGAGATTGTACCAGGTCATATGAATATAGATAAGATTGTTAATGCAGTTAAGTTAGGAGTAGCTGAGGCTGGCGGTGTTCCAGTAGTATTCCCAGCGATTGCAGTATGTGATGGTATTGCTATGGGACATGTCGGTATGAAGTACTCTTTAGTGACAAGAGATTTAATTGCTGATTCAACAGAATGCATGGCTATTGCACATCAGTTTGACGGACTTGTAATGGTGCCTAACTGTGATAAGAATGTTCCAGGACTTCTTATGGCAGCAGCAAGACTTAATCTTCCAACAGTATTTGTTTCAGGTGGTCCTATGCTTGCAGGACATGTTAAGGGAAAGAAGAGAAGTCTTTCATCTATGTTCGAGGCAGTTGGTTCATATGCAGCAGGAACTATGACTGAAGAGGACGTACTTGAATTCGAAGAAAAGGTATGTCCAACCTGTGGTTCATGCTCAGGAATGTATACAGCTAATTCGATGAATTGTCTTACAGAAGCACTTGGTATGGGACTTCGTGGTAATGGTACTATTCCAGCAGTATATTCAGAAAGAATCAAGCTTGCAAAGCATGCTGGTATGGCTGTTATGGATATGGTTAATAAGGGAATTACTGCAAGAGATATTATTACAAAGGATTCTATTATGAATGCACTTACTGTCGATATGGCACTTGGATGCTCTACTAACAGTATGCTTCACCTTCCAGCCATTGCGCATGAGATAGGTTTTGATTTTGATATTAAGTTTGCTAATCCTATAAGTGAGAAGACACCTAATCTTTGCCATCTTGCACCGGCAGGTCCTACATATATGGAGGATCTTAACGAAGCCGGAGGTGTATATGCCGTTATGAAGGAGCTTGCTGATATAGGACTTCTTAACACAGATTGTATGACGGTATCAGGAAAGACTATTGGTGAGTGTATCGCAACAGCTTATAATAGAGATGAAGAGGTTATAAGACCAGTTGATAAGCCATATAGTAAAACAGGAGGTCTTGCTGTTCTTTCAGGTAATCTTGCACCAGATGGTTCAGTTGTCAAGCGTTCAGCAGTAGTTGATGAAATGCTTGTACATGAGGGACCAGCCAGAGTATTTGACTGTGAAGAGGATGCTATTGCAGCTATAAAGGGTGGAAAGATTGTACCAGGTGATGTAGTTGTTATCAGGTATGAAGGACCTAAGGGTGGTCCGGGCATGAGAGAAATGCTTAATCCAACATCAGCTATCGCAGGTATGGGACTTGGTTCGTCAGTTGCACTTATAACAGATGGACGTTTCTCAGGGGCCAGCCGTGGTGCATCTATCGGACATGTGTCTCCGGAGGCAGCAGTTGGAGGACCAATAGCTTTAGTAGAAGAGGGAGATATCATAAGCATAGATATTCCAGGCCTTAAGCTTGAACTTAAGGTTTCAGACGAAGAGCTTGCTGCAAGAAAGGCTAAGTGGCAGCCAAGAGAGCCTAAGGTAACAACAGGATATCTTAAGAGATATGCCTCAATGGTTACATCAGGCAACAGAGGAGCTATCTTAAAGACTCCAGAGGTATAAGAGGTGTGATGAATGCAGGACATTCAGATAACTTATTATAGAAATTGTCAGGACAGAACAATAACATATAATGAAAGGAAGACAGACGAATGATATTAAATGGTTCAGAGATTATAGTTGAATGTTTAAAAGAACAAGGTGTAGATACTGTATTTGGATACCCGGGTGGAGCCATTCTTAACGTCTACGATGCATTATATAAGCATTCAGACGAGATTACACATATACTTACATCTCATGAGCAGGGTGCATCACACGCCGCTGATGGTTATGCAAGAGCAACTGGAAAGGTAGGAGTATGCTTTGCCACATCTGGTCCAGGTGCTACAAACCTTGTAACAGGTATTGCAACAGCCATGATGGATTCAATTCCTATGGTAGCGATAACCTGTAATGTAACACTGCCTCTTCTTGGAAGAGATAGTTTCCAGGAAGTAGATATAGCTGGGATAGTTATGCCTATAACTAAGCACAGCTTTATCGTAAAGGATGTAAATGAACTTGCAGATACACTAAGAAGAGCCTTCAGGATTGCAAAGGAAGGCCGTCCAGGACCTGTTCTTGTTGATATTACTAAGGATGCAACAGCCAATGAGTGTGATTACATAAAGGAAACACCTAAGCCAATAGAAAGAATAACTGATACAATCAGTGAAGAAGCTGTTGAAAATGCAGCGGCTATGATAAAGGCTGCTAAGAAGCCTTATGTATTCGTAGGTGGTGGAGTTATAGCATCAGAGGCTTCAGAAGAACTGAAAAAGTTTGTTAGGAAGATAGATGCTCCAGTATGCGATACACTTATGGGCAAGGGTGCATTTGATGGTTCAGATCCACATTATACTGGAATGCTTGGCATGCATGGAACTAAGACTTCTAACTTTGGCGTGTCAGAATGTGACCTGCTTATTACAATAGGCGCAAGATTCTCAGACAGAGTTACGGGAAATACTAAGAAGTTTGCTAAAAATGCAAAGATTCTCCAGTTTGATGTTGATGCAGCAGAGATTAATAAGAATATACATACAGATGCATCAGTGATTGGTGATGCACTTGAAATACTTAAGAGAGTAAATGCCAAGCTTGAACAGCTTGATCATGCAGACTGGCTTGCACATCTTAAGGAATATGAAGAAAAGTTCCCTATGAAGTATAGAACAGATGTGCTTAATGGACCATATATTATGGAAAAGATATATGAGATTACTAATGGCGATGCAATTATTTCCACAGATGTAGGACAGCATCAGATGTGGGCTGCACAGCACTATAAGTATAAGAAGCCTAGAACATTGCTTACATCAGGCGGACTTGGAACTATGGGTTATGGTCTTGGTGCAAGTATTGGTGCCAAGGTAGGATGTAAGGATAAGGTTGTTATTAACATTGCAGGTGATGGCTGCTTCCGTATGAATATGAATGAAATAGCTACAGCTACAAGATATAATATTCCTATCATAGAGATAGTTTTCAATAATCACGTACTTGGTATGGTAAGACAGTGGCAGGATCTTTTCTATGGAAAGCGTTATTCAGCAACTGTTCTTGATGATCAGGTTGATTTCGTTAAGGTATCAGAGGGTATGGGAGCTAAGGCTTACAGAGTAGCTGATATTGAAAGCTTTGAAAAGGCGTTAAAGGAAGCAATAGAGCTTAATATCCCTTGTGTTATAGAATGTGACATATGTAAGGATGATAAGGTATTCCCTATGGTTGCACCAGGTGCTCCTATATCAGAAGCATTCGACAGGGATGATCTTAATAGGAAACAGGCTGAAAGCAAGTAGGTCAATGTTAATTGCAAGCAGGTTATATTAATTAATAGAAATTCCGGATTTGTTGTATTATGAATCCGGAATTTTTTAGGCATTGCTCGCTACTTTATCAAGAAGTCTTGCGGAATCCCGCTTTGCTTTGAAATGCTTCTTGAGTGTAAGTATCTTATGGACAAGTCCATAAGCCAATTCGCCGCTTGTCAAATCTGTAAACAGTTTGACTCGCTTGCGCTCATTGTATCACAACTCCGGTTGTCTTACTATACCGATTCAGAATCCTCATACATAACTTCAGATAAAAGATTGGCAAGTCTTTGTTCGGCTGCTTCTGGTATCTTTGAATAGAGCCTTATCACATCTGCCATATCGTTAAATGCGTTGACAGTATGTGTGATCTCCCTGAGAAACATAATCTCATTATAGTCATCTTTCGATTCAAATTCCATTACTTTGGCAATGTCCGCATCTTTGGTACTGCCTTTGTAATTTTTGCAGGCGAACTGAAACGAATCCAGAAACAATTCGTGGAGTATTACTGCAACCAAAAAATCTATTTTTATTGCAATAGAAGAGGATTATTTTCGGTTATTCCTTCTGTATTTTTTTGAATACTTGTTAATTAAGTGAAAATGTGCTATGCTCAAAAATAATTATAGGTACGGATGCTATGTTAAGGAGGCGGTACTGAATATGAAGTATAATTTACCGGATCGAATACTAAGGGAGCTTTCTACTTTCGCAAAAAAATATGCTATTACAAAGATCATATTATTTGGTTCTCGTGCACGAGGCACCCATACAGAAAGAAGCGACATAGACATCGCCGTATATGGTGGAGATTTTGAGCATTTTTATTGGGATGTTAAAGAGAAGACCCATTCTCTATTGATGTTTGATATTGTACAGGCAGATGTAGCAATTTCGGATGAATTGAAACAAGAAATAGAAAAGGACGGTGTTACAATTTATGAAAAAACTTGATAACTTTACCAATTGTCTGGCTATATTAGCAGACGCAGAATTTCAGCTTGCCGAAACGAATGATATATATCGAACAGGAATTATAGGACAATTTAATCTTACTTTTGAGCTTGCATGGAAAGCATTACAGGAAATAATGAGAATGCATGGTGTGGATGGAGCTTCTACAGGGTCCCCTCGTGAAATTTTACAGTTGGGTTATAAAATTGGATTCATCAATGATTCCGAAGTATGGCTGCTTATGTTAAAAAAGAGAAATACTTCTGTTCATATATATAATGAAGATGAAGTTGACGAAATGATTATGTTAATAAGGGATAGTTTTATTCCTGCTTTTAGTGTTCTTAAGGATACACTTGTGAAGAAGTTGGAAGAAGTTGAAAGTGATTGGATGTAGGATAAACGCAAGTCAGGTTTTTTGTGACTTGCGTTTATCCTATATGAAAAGAAAAATCGTAATTGTTTTATATGATTTTTATAGGTTGGAAATTTATATATAATCATATTATAAATATATTATAAGCGCATTATAAGTATGCCATAGGTATATTATAGGCGTGGTATAAGTATAATATAAGTATATTATAAGTATATTTCCACGTGGTTTGCACATTAATAAAGCAACGCTTATACATTAGCGGACGTTCAGAGTATTAAAAAAAATACATATATAACTTTAATATGTTAAAATATTAACTTGACATAGTAAATATACAAGCATAAAATATAGTTTAATAAATTTTTAATACTTAAGACATTTTGCGACAAATATATACAGCTTGCTTAAAAAAGTTAATTATTTGTACTTAGGATTAAAGATTTATCATATATTTAATAGAATTCGAATGGATTAGGAGGAAGAAAAAGTGGCAAGAGTTTATAACTTTAGTGCAGGTCCAGCAGTTTTGCCTGAAGAGGTATTAAGGGAAGCAGCAGATGAAATGTTAGATTACCAGGGTTGTGGTCAGTCGGTTATGGAGATGAGCCATCGTTCCAAGGTTTATGACAATATCATCAAGGAAGCTGAAAAAGACTTAAGAGAGCTTATGAATATACCAGATAATTATAAGGTATTATTCCTTCAGGGTGGAGCATCGCAGTTCTTTGCAGAAGTTCCTATGAACCTTATGAAGAACAAAAAAGCAGCTTATATTATTACTGGTCAGTGGGCTAAGAAAGCATTTAACGAAGCTAAAATATATGGTGAGGCTGTTGCTGTTGCTTCCTCAGAGGATAAGACATATTCATATATTCCAGATTGTTCAGATCTTGATATTCCAGAGGACGCAGATTATGTATATATCTGTGAGAATAACACAATTTATGGTACTAAGTATAAGACACTCCCTAATACAAAGGGACATATTCTTGTATCAGATGTTTCATCATGCTTTTTATCAGAGCCTATAGATGTAACAAAGTACGGAG
>ULOZ01040115.1_pt1 | contig 12126 bp, 4 predicted proteins | sample 1953031 | NCBI WGS metagenome assembly ULOZ01 (sample SAMEA4835616, study PRJEB28245) | human gut metagenome | biome: gut microbiome; material: fecal sample | place: Denmark | collected 2008
GTCGGTGCCATACCCTGTAACTCACCCTTACGCTGATTCAGCATATTGATAACGGTACCGGAGAATTCATCTGGCACATCAATGACTGCAATCTCGAACGGCTCTAACTTCTTGCCCTTCTCATCTTCCTTATAGATAACCTCTGCCTTACTTACTGCGAACTCATAGCCCTCACGACGCATGTTCTCAATCAATACAGACAGATGCAGCTCACCACGTCCGGATACCTTAAAGCTCTCAGTCGTGTCTGTCTCTTCCACACGCAGAGAAACATCGGTATTTAACTCACGGAACAGGCGGTCACGCAGATGACGGGAAGTAACGAACTTTCCTTCCTTACCTGCGAGCGGTGAATCATTTACCATGAAATGCATGGCGATCGTAGGCTCAGAAATCTTCTGGAACGGAATTGGTTCCGGATCATCCGGTGAACAGATTGTATCACCGATGTGAATATCGGAAATACCGGAAATCGCTACGATCGAGCCGATGCCTGCCTCGTTCACTTCCACCTTGTTCAGGCCTTCAAACTCATATAACTTACCAATCTTTACCTTGCGGTACTTGTCAGGCTCATGATGGTTTACGATGATTGCATCCTGATTCAGCTTGATCGTACCATTATCCACCTTACCTACACCGATACGGCCAACATACTCATTATAATCAATCGTACTGATCAGAATCTGTGTACCTGCATCCGGATCACCGGTTGGTGCCGGAATATATTTCAGGATCGTCTCGAACAATGGCTGCATATCTGTACCCGGTTCATCTGGTGAAAGGGATGCGATACCTGCCTTTGCGGATGCGTAAACAAATGGGCAGTCAAGCTGCTTCTCATTTGCATCAAGCTCTAATAAAAGCTCCAATACTTCCTCTTCTACTTCTGCCGGTCTTGCCTCCGGACGATCGATTTTATTGATACACACGATTACGTTCAGATCCAGTTCCAGTGCTTTTTTGAGCACGAACTTCGTCTGTGGCATCGCACCTTCAAATGCATCTACCACGAGGATAACGCCATTTACCATCTTTAAGACACGCTCTACCTCGCCACCGAAATCAGCATGGCCCGGCGTATCAATGATGTTGATCTTCGTATTCTTATAAGTAACTGCGGTGTTCTTAGAAAGGATTGTGATACCTCTCTCACGCTCGATGTCATTCGAATCCATGACACGCTCTGCGACTTCCTGATTGTCACGGAATACACCACTCTGCTTCAACAGTTCGTCCACGAGGGTTGTCTTACCATGATCGACATGGGCGATAATTGCTACGTTTCTTACATCTTCTCTTGTAATCTGCATATCTCTTTCCTCATCTCTATATACATACTCAACTACAACAAACTTAGGTATTTTAGCACATTCTTCCCTTACTTTCAATATTTTAGACAAAAAAAGCTCCGGGGATTTCACTCCCCGAAGCCCTGTTTTTACTGCTTATTTTTTGATATATGCCTGTGTTTTCACACTGGGGATACCCTGATAGCTTCTCGCTGGTGCATTACCACCCTTTGGTACAAGCACGATTTGGATTCCTTCCAGTCTCTTCGCAAGTCCTGCGGTTCCTGCTGCTTCGCCGTTCTTTGCCCAGCCAAGCCAGCCAAAGCTCTGTGCATGTACACGGTAATATACATCGTAATGCTCTGCCATCTCGCCAGTCAGTGCAATACGGATTGCTTCGAGACGCTTTGCCTCGCCACTTGTACCAGACATATCTCCATCGCGCCTCCAAGTATTTGGATTGTTTTCATTTCCCTGCCAGCCGTAAGTCTGTACATGGGTTGTGTAAACAATGCTTCCACTGTATGGCTTATTTGTAAGCTTGATATTGATGCCTTCAAGTCTCTTTGCCTGTCCGGAAGTACCACTCATCTGTCCGTTATACTTCCATCCCTGCCAGCCAAAGGTCTGTACGTGTGTGCGGTATGCAACATTAACCTTTGCCTCACCAGCCACACTTGGATTTGTATTTGAAGTTGCCTGATTGCCAACGACTGGAGAAGAACCAGCCTTTGCAATATAACTCTTTGCCTGATGTACGCCAGATGCTGCATTAACACTTGCGTAGTTGACACCCGGTGCAGCTGCGCCCTTCTTCACTACAACAACCTGGATTCCTTCGAGTCTCTTTGCATAGCCTGCGGTTCCAGATGGTGCACCGTTCTTCGCCCAACCAAGCCAGCCATAGGACTGTGCATGCACTCTGTAATAAACATCGTACTTATCCTTATCTGCGCCTGTAAGCTGGATCTTGATTGCCTCTAATCGCTTTGCTTCACCCTCAGTTCCGTTCATCTCACCATTTGCGGACCAAGGCAACCAGCCGTAGCTCTGGCAATGGGTTGTGTACTGGATTCCAAGGTTGTCATTTCCGTAAACACGGATCTTGATGCCTTCCAGTCTCTTTGCCTTGCCACTTGTACCAGCCATGTTACCATTTACAAACCACTTGCTTGCATTGTTCTCGTCGCCCTGCCAGCCAAAGGTCTGTACATGGGTTGTGTAACGGATTGTCACATCCGGTATCACAACTGGTTCTGGTGTCGGTGTTGGTGATGGAAGCTTTGCGATTGCTTCCTTTGCAAGAACGGTCTTGCAGACGGTACATTCCTTATGCCTGCTTCCTGCTGCCTCGACGGTTGCTGCCTTATCTACGATCCAGTCACTGGATGTGTGATCTTTCTTAGCGATTACTTCACCTGTTGCAAGCTTCGTGTCACAGTCCACACAATAAGTATCACCCGTATAGCCTGCTTCTGTACAGCTTGCTTCCTTTGCGTTTCTGACTTCTGTGTTCTCATGCTTGCAAACCTTCTTGTCGCATATTACATAATCAGAGCAATGGCTAAGTACCAATGTAACCATGCCATTTTCTACTACAACACTGTCGATCGGTTCTAATATATTTGTCTCTTTGTTGATATGGTAGTAATAAACCGTAGTTCCATCTGCATATTGGTCACCAACTGCGATTGTTACCTTCGTATTCTTTGGAAGTTTACCATCATGTGCAAATGCCACTACACACTTCGTTGCATCTGGATCAGTCAATTCATCGACTACCTTCTGATCCTCATAGCCTTCTGCATCCTCAAACACTTCCAGCTTCGTATTCACGCCACTTGTGACATCCGTTTCCTTCAGGGAGTCTGCATCAAAGCTCCATGTATATTCTATCGTTCCGTCCGATGCTTTCTTGCTGACCTCCAGAGAAACTTCTGCATCCTTCAAGCTGTTCAATACATCTGAAGATACGGTTGCCTGCGCACCATCTGTATAAGAAGTCTGAATGCTTGTTATCTTTGTCTCACCTTCGTTATCCGAATTGTACTGATTTGCTATTTTTATACTTTCCTCGATTGCTTCTGAAGAAATACCCTTATCCTCTGTAGATGAAGTCTTTATTGTTGCTTCGTTTGAGTTCTTATCCTCTTCGATTGTAACAGTCGTTGTCCCTGTTGACGGAATTGTTGTTTCTATTTTATTTCCATTTTCTCTTTTCTCCAAAGGCGTTATTTCAACTGTTCCTGTTACATCGTCATTCTCTCCGGTGATCCAAATATAATAGACCTTCGTGTCCTTTGACAAATTGTTAAATACAACCTCTTTATTTCCTCTTGCAAAAGGAAGTTCTAATAAATCGTCAAATACCGATAAATCCGAATCATCATATTTAATATCAACTTTGCTTTTTGAATCTACTGAAAGCTTATACAATTTTCCCCTTGAACGTACTTCATTTATATATCCATTCTCGTCATAATCATCTGGCATCATTACCCAGTCAACCCCATCTTTCGATGTTGTAAAGCTCCCCGGCTTGAGTTCTGTTGCCTGACTTTGTTTCAGAGTAATATCGCCAGCCAAGCTATATGCATCCACGGTAATAACATTTACCGCTGGCGTATAACTCGGATTTTGCTGTACACATATATACAATTCACATGGTGTCATTTCTTCATTTTTATATTTATATGTATAACTTCCTCCATATGTTTCAATATATCTAATTGCTGGTTCTTCTGGATTTGAATACACATACATTTCTCCGCTTAATGGAACTGTAATTTCAACCTCTGTATAGGCATCCAAATTATACTTATACCATACTCCAGATAACTGATTGTAAATGTTATACCCGTCTCCTGCAGTTACAACCGTATATATATCATGCTCACTAATACACTCATTTTCTCCATTATAAATTTCACAAATTTCATCTGTCTTTTGAGACAGGCGATTATCCTCGTCCTTATTTAAAGTAAGTACGATTGATGAATCCAGATGACTTGCATCTCCTGAAATCACAAGATATCCTTTGTTCAACAATTTGATTGGAACATTTTTTTCCTCACTCAAATTCAGTTTTGTACTATAACCTGATTCATAATCTAGCAAATCCCCTGTATGTACATGCAAATCATCTGTTTCAAAAAGATATAATTTTGCATTTACATCTGGATTATCTGATTTCACATTTAATGTATAAATTCCTGGATCAACCGCGTACACCTTAGCATTCTCTATTACATATGTACTTTCCCCATAATTGTAAGCCAGCATGCTTATATATGTGTCATCAGAATCATCGTATTGATATGTTTCAGATGTTCCAACTTGTAACAAAGTGGCATTTGTTTTTTCTTCAGCCAATTTTGAAGTGATCGTCTTAATCTGCATATTGGCATTCTCATCATATGAATGAGTTACTTTCCATACATAATAAGACTTCGCTTCATTTGATGTGTTCTCCATTTTTCCATTATTGGTTACATAATTAAACTCACTGTCATACACAATTGCATAACCAACTGTTCCATCAACTACATATATCGCTCCTGCAGGAACCGTAATTTTATATAAAACTCCAAGCGATGCCTGATAATTTGCCTTTCCATCCAGCATTGCTGAACAATACTTATAAAACTTTGAACCATTTTCATGCTCAACCTGACCATTTTTTACATTTTCTTCTGTAATCTCAACGGCATTTTCTTTTATTGTTGACACATCCGAAAGTTCGGTAACGGAAATATTAGCTTCATTGTCGTTCGTACTATAAAAATAATATGTTCCCTCTGTAGCTTCCCAATAATCCCCAGAATTTCCATATTCAAGATTTAATCTTTCATATACATTCCAATTTGAATCATATTTCATCATAGTAATATTACCTTTTGGAATAATTACTTCATATACACACCCTTCCGGAACACACAATCTTGCCCAATGTGCCTCCTTTTTTTCTGTTGTTATAGTCGACGCATCCTTTGTTGTATCTCGATATTGCAAATAATCATATTTCAATCGCTGTTTTTCTTCTTTACTAAGAGTAAAATTTTCACCTACCTTAATATCTGTAACTGTAGCTTTGTCAATATCAATTGGCGTAGTTTGTTTTATTATTTCTCCAAATACAACTCTAAATTCCTGCATACATCCATAATATCCTGAATAGATATAATAAGTTGCTTCCTGATCAGTTAAATTTTCCAAATAATTGTCTTGTATGCCTGCATATTCCAATTGATTGTCATTTTTCTTTAATACATTAATGCTCAGTGCATCATCATCAAAACCAAATGCCTGTATTTTTACTTTAGTATCTGGACTTAATGTAATCTTGTACATTTTTCCGTTAATCTCTGTTCCCTTAAAGCTTCCAAGCATATAATCGGTTACTTTTATGTTTTCTTCTAATGCACCAGTAACTTCTGTAATGTCACTTTCTTCATATTGCGTGTTTTTTTGCAATTCTACTGTAATATCATTTTCTTCCGTCTGATCTTCAGAATAAAGATCATTCCTAATATTTATCCAATATTCATATCCACCTTGCAGATAGCAATACCCTTCATCACTGCCAAGTCCTATTACCATGATGGAACCATGTGGAATCATGCAACCATTTTCATAACTATACATGTCTACCTCATAAACAAGATTTGAAGTATCCCCATCATACTTAAATTTCAAAGTATAACTTTCATCATCTAATTTGTCTATATGCAACACCTTTCCTGTCCATGTAGAAGTTTCAGAATTTGAAATAGGGTATGAAACCGTTTCCTTTTCCCACCTCACCTTGTTCGTTCCAATTTGTAAATCATCTACATCCATATAGGATGTCGTTGTCCCGGTTCCGGTCTCTTCCGCCCGTACAACCAGGTACTGGTTTGAAATCAACGGCAGCGCCATACAGAGTGTCAGTATGACCGCCATCAACTTCTTGCAAACTTTCCATTTTTGCATACGCTTCTCTCCTCTCAGCTTTTTATTTTTGTTTCTGGGATTACCCATTGTTCGTATCATAGCATATAAAAATGGCATTTTTTACACTTATGCAAAATTGGCAAGGATTTATGCAAAATTGGTATTTTTTACAGATTCTTTGCCATATAGCCAGAAACTGGAAACCAAAAATTGTATAGCTTTCCACAGATTTGTAAATCCTTTCTAGTAGTGAACAAAAGGATTACAGGAGATACGAAATTATGGCTGGAAATAAAGTAGTAATCTGTGGAGTCAACACAAGCAAGCTCCCACTGCTTTCTGAGGATGAAAAGCGGGCACTCTTCGCCCGCATGAACGCAGGGGATAAAAGTGCCAGAGAAGAATTTATCCGTGGAAACCTCCGACTTGTTCTGAGTGTGATCCAACGGTTCTCCGGCAACAACATCGAAAGCTCCGATGACCTTTTTCAGGTCGGCTGCATCGGGCTGATCAAAGCACTGGATAATTTCGATCAGACACTGGATGTCAAATTCAGTACCTACGCTGTACCTATGATAATCGGTGAATGCCGCCGCTACATGCGCGACAACAACACGATCCGTGTCTCGCGCTCGCTCCGGGACATCGCCTACAAAGCAATCTACACGCGGGATATCCTGACAAAGAAAAACGACCGCGAACCAACGGTTGACGAGATTGCCAAAGAATTAGAGCTTCCAAAAGAAGATATTGTGACCGCCTTAGATGCGATTGCCACACCAATGTCCCTGTTTGAGCCAATATATCAGGAGGGGCAGGATGTCTTATATCTGATGGATCAAGTCAAAGACAAAAAGAACAAAGAAGAAAACTGGGTGCAGTCGCTTGCTTTACAGGAAGCGATGCAACGGCTCGACGAGCGGGAATTAAATATCATCCGCCTGCGTTTTTTTGAAGGTAAAACACAGACGGAAGTTGCCGATGAGATTGCGATCTCACAGGCACAGGTCAGCCGATTAGAAAAAAATGCTTTAAAATCCATGCGGCATTATCTGTCGAACGAATAAAAAACAGGTTCCATGAAAGATCTTTCATGGAACCCATTTTCTATATTTCTATTATTGATTATTTCTTGATATATGCCTGTGTTCTCACACTGGTAATACCCTGATATCTCGTTGCTGGAGCCTTGCCGTTCTTCGGTACAAGCACGATCTGGATACCTTCCAGACGTTTTGCAAGTCCTGCAGTTCCTGCTGCTTCACCGTTCTTTGCCCAGTTCAACCAACCATAGGTCTGTGCATGTACACGATAATAAACATCGTAATGCGCTGCCATCTCGCCAGTCAGATTGATACGGATTGCTTCCAGACGCTTTGCCTCTCCGGAAGTACCACTCATCTGTCCATCGTGTCTCCATGTGTTCTGATTGTTCTCATTTCCCTGCCAGCCATAGGTCTGTACATGGGTGGTGTAGACAATACTTCCACTGTATGGCTTGTTCGTGAGCTTGATGTTGATGCCTTCGAGTCTCTTAGCCTGTCCGTAAGTACCACTCATCTGTCCGTTGTACTTCCATCCCTGCCAGCCGTATGTCTGTACATGTGTCCGGTATGCAATATTTACATTTCTCTCACCTACCACACTCGGGTTGGTATTAGACGTTGCCTGATTGCCAACCACCGGTGAAGAACCAGCCTTTGCAATATAACTCTTTGCCTGATGTACACCGGATGCCGCATTCACACCTGCATAATTTAATCCCGGTGCGGATGTACCCTTCTTCAATACAACGATCTGGATACCTTCCAGTCTCTTTGCATAACCAGCAGTTCCAGATGGCGCACCATTCTTCGCCCAGCCAAGCCAGCCGTAAGACTGTGCATGCACTCTGTAATAAACATCATATTTATCTTTATCTGCACCTGTAAGCTGGATCTTGATTGCCTCGAGTCTCTTTGCCTCACCCTCAGTTCCGTTCATCTCGCCATTTGCCGACCAAGGTAACCAGCCGTAGCTCTGGCAATGAGTTGTGTACTGGATGCCAAGGTTTACGTTTCCGCTGACGGAAATCTTGATACCCTCCAGACGCTTTGCCTGCCCGGAAGTACCAGCCATTCTACCATTCGTAAACCACTTGCTTGTGTTGTTCTCGTCACCCTGCCAGCCGTAGGTCTGTACGTGGGTTGTATAACGGGTTGTAACATCTGGCGTCGGTGTCGGATCTGGATCTGGGTCTGGGGTTGGATCTGGATCTGGGGTTGGATCTGGATCTGGAGTTGGATCTGGATCTGGAGTTGGATCTGGAGTTGGATCTGGATCTGGGGTCGGAGTTGCCTTTGTAACTGTTACATAAAAACGTTGTGTACGTTTTCCATCATTCGAACGGGCTAATACAAAAGTTTTTCCTACTCCAACTGCCTTTGCTTCACCAGTTCTCGAATCTATTGTAACAATATCTTGATTTGCACTAAGATAGTTAACACCTTTGTTTGTTGCATTTTCCGGAAGTACCGTTCCTGTTACTTTAAAGGTGTCTCCAACCTTCAATTTTGTCTCATCTACATCTGCAATTACTTTTATATCATCTGCATAAATCGTTTCGTCATCATCACTGATTAAATTGAAATGATAACCGTTTTCCTGTGCATATTTATGAGCAGCACTATTTTCTACACAGTTAATGGTTAAAAATTCACTTACTGACGTTACAGAATGTCCTAAGTCAGAATTCCATCTTGTTTGGCAACATAAATTTTTGCCAATATTTTTTACCGTCTTTGGAATCGTCAAATTCGCTAAGCTACCACATTCGTCAAATGCATAGTCTTCAATGGTTGTCACACCAACAGGGATTTCAAGTGTACTCAGCTCATGACTACTTTCAAACGCATGACTTCCAATCGTTCTTATCGTTTCTGGGATTTTTGTTCCATAGATTCCTATTATCAGCTTATCCGTATCTGTCTCGATGACTGCATTACAATTATCACGACTATCATATACAGGGTTTTCAGGTGAAACCGTAAGCGTTGTAATTCCACTGCTCATAAATGCATTTCCGCTAAGCTTCGTCACATTCTTTGGTACTTCAAACGACTTCAATCCCTTACAGCTCTGAAATGCCTTTGCATCAATCTCAGTCACAGAGTCCGGAATTGTTAATGATGTCAAATTTTTACAAAATCCAAATGCACCTTCACCAATCTTTGTGATATTGTCTGGAATGTCAAGTGATGTAATATTAGCCCATTCAAATGCATATGCCGGGATTTCTGTAATTCCCTTCGGAATATTGAACGATGTTAATTCATCGCAATCGCCAAATGAGCGTGGTTCTAAATCTGTTACACTATCTGGAATGTGTACGTTTTTCAAATTTTTACATTCGTAAAACGCACTTTTCCCTATTTTCTTAACAGTATCTGGAATCGTGACACTCGTCATTGTTTTTTGATAAAACGAATATTGATCAATCGATGTAACTGGCTTTCCATTAATCTCTGCGGGAATCTCCACGGCATCTTCATTCAGCAAATAATCATAAATCATATATCCGCCATTTTCCGTGTCTTCCACATATTCGAATCTTCCATCTTCTGTTTTCATAGCAGATTCTTCCGCTTTCACGTCTACTTTGAACACCGACATACTAGAGATCACGCACAAAAGTGCGAGTAACACAGCCAATACCGATGCTCTTCTTTTTCTTTTTTGCATCTTTTTCCTCCCTTTCTTTTATCCCTTCCACCAAAAAAATTGCACGCAAAAAACACCACGCACACAGTGACTGCTCCTGCATCCCTGTTCTGCCTGATCTCGTACTATGTCTCTATGAAGTTTTTTCCGTTTGCTGATATTTTGAAATGGAAATAATGATGCTGTATCCTGATTTCTCAGTGACTGCAAAGAAACTGCATTCTGCAGTAAATTATCGTCTAAGCAGTACCCCCCCCCGAAGAACATTTGTTCTTATCGGGTGAACGGTTGTGCATACATCTGCTTTTATGAATTTAAGAACGTTATATTCATGCTGCATCTTTTGCACCCCCATCTTTTGAATCAACATACAAGTTTCATTATATATTTATTATTTGCATTCTGCAATAAGTGAGTGAAAATTTACTATCTGAAAAAGGGAGAGCTGCATGACGTTCACACATCATGCAGCTCTAAAATGAGAAAGCGTATTAAATTATCGTACCCAATACTTAAACTCTTCATCACCCATACGGATATAGTCATCATTTTTCAGCATGACATCAAATCCCGGCTGGATCATCTTTCCATTCACATAAGTATGGTTTGTTGAGTTCTCATCACGGATATAACATTCTCCATTGCTGATACGGAAACTGCAATGCTTCCGGCTTACCTTCCGGTTATCTGGAATCTGATAATCACATTCCGAAGACTTTCCTACTAAGAACTCTGTCTTCTCAATCGGAATCAGCGCGTTCGTTCTGGAACGAACGAGATATGGAGTGATATTGTTGTAACTCATCTGCTGTAAGACAGTTGTCTCGCCCTCGCCAAGATCAATATCATCCTTCAAAATATCTTCTTTCTGCAATTCAATAATGAATGTATAGAACTCACGCAAAGAGAACATTAACCGGCTATCCAAATAATGCAGGATCTGGTCAACACAATTGACACACTGCATATCTGCAAACCGGATCTTGCTGATGAAATTCTGTACAAACTCACAGACATTGCAGTCTGTAAATTCCTTCTCAATCGGCATGTAGATCAACTGTACATGCAGATTGGACAGTTCAATATACATATACTTCGTGTTCAGAAGTACTTTCTTGATTGGCATATTGCGGTCTTCAAAATACAACAACTGATTCAATATATTCGACAAGATCGAAAGAAACTCGCCCTTGTACAACTGCTTCTTCAAGAACTGACCGAGCGGCAACGTTGCAGGAATCTTGTAAGACAGAACACGCACGCCCTCTACAACACTCTGCTGACAGGTGGACTGGTTTCCAAGGAAAAATGCATTAAATCCTTCCATCTCTGTCTGATTTACGATCACGGTATCTTCTATTCTGAAATTCAAATTAAATTCGTCATAACTTTCCTGTACTTGATCCACGGTTTTTCCCCCTGTTACATTTTATTGCAAGTGAAACTCTGATATCGCACCTTCAATCGTCTTATCAGCAGCTTCCTTACCATATTTTTCAACATCCATACGGCTCTTCGCCATATGCGTCAGATTTCCGTTTCCGTTGACACAGCCACCCTGACATGCCATGCCCTCCATGAAGTTTCCATCCAACATATTTCTGCGCAGCTTCAACAGCGCAATCTTACATTCTTCAATACCATCGCAGACAACCGGCTTCAATTCGAAGTCCTCTGCACCCTGTTCTTTCATTCCCTGCTTCACAGCACTGCTCAGACCGCCTGTGTGAGCAAAGATACGTCCAAAGTAAGAAGCATTCTCCAGACTTTCCTCTTCCAGTGTCGTGATGTCGATCTCCCGGCTGTCAAGCACTGCCTGCAGCTCTTCAAAAGTCAGTGCACTGTCGATATACGGTGCAACCGTCTCCTTGCGGATCTCCATCTTCTTTGCGGTACACGGTCCGATAAATACGACCTTCGCCGTCGGATCCTGCTCCTTAATATGTTTACCGATCATCGCCATCGGTGACAAAGTAGAAGATACATATGGCAACATATCCGGGAAGTTCTTCTCCACATAGGATACAAATGCCGGACAGCATGAACTCGTCAGCATACCCTTCTCCCGCAGCTCCTGTGATTCATGCCAGGTTGTCATATCTGCACCAAGCGCAACCTCCACAACTTCATCAAAGCCAAGCGCCTTGATTCCGCTGATGACCTGTCCACGCTTCGCGTAAATAAACTGTCCCGCGATTGCAGG
>ULOZ01029880.1_pt1 | contig 12114 bp, 23 predicted proteins | sample 1953031 | NCBI WGS metagenome assembly ULOZ01 (sample SAMEA4835616, study PRJEB28245) | human gut metagenome | biome: gut microbiome; material: fecal sample | place: Denmark | collected 2008
TTTTTTTTTAATGTGCTATGTGATATTGATTGCAGTATCTACACTAATAGACTGTGTATTCTCTTAAATTCATTTTTCTAAGATACTTCTATGCAGATTCCTCCGAATAAAACGCCTATTTTACTTTACCTAATTTATTATAGTGACATCTAGGGTATTTACCCTTCAAATCACTTCTAGGAAGAAGGTTCATATTATATAATAAAAATCATTCCTGTTTAATATATCTAGAGATTCTGCAGAACATTTATAATCTCCATTATAAAATATCAGGGAATTAGAACCAAAGTCCCATTTAAAATACCCTATAAAGTTAGGTAATTTACCTAGCTTTCCATGTTTTGCGATTTCAGTTATTTCACTATAAGTCATAATTATACAATAGCCCTAGGTAGTGGTTGAGCAATATGCTCAAATCATTATCTAGGGCTTTTTTTTTTTATTCTTTTTGTCCAAAGGTTCCTCCCTCTCGTTTAGTTCTAAACATATCTGGCTTAATTGCATCCAATACAGGCTTAATTTGCTTTAAGCTTCCCGAAGTCTTGACAACCCCGTCCCAGAAATCTTCATCTCCAGTTGCAACATTCCACAGGTTTTTCCATGTTCTAGCCCCCCATTCAAATGAGAATGGAGTCCAGGAAGATAAAGCGCCTCCTACTGAGTCCCATGTATTAAAGTCTAGGAAGGAATTTCTAACAGACATAACGGCTACATTTGCAGCTGCTACTCCTAACCCCTGAATAAAATCTTTATTTTTTGGATCCTTCAATTCATCTAGCCAATCTCCTAATAAAGCTGCCATAATACAACCTCCTATAATAAACATCATTAAATCATATCCTACCTACTTAATGTTATTCCTATAGGCAAGTTGAAGATTAGCATCATCATTATTCCATTTAGAATCCCACCCGTCTTTCAAGGCACTTAAGTGGATTCCTTTACTATCTACTAGACCAGCATTCCACATGTTCTTTGCCATATCAGCAAGAGTTAATATAATTCCTTCTTGCCATTGACCCTTCCACTGGATAACAGGTGCCGAAGTCTCAGTGGTTGTTGGAGGTTCGTCAAACAAAACATTACCATTATCATCTACCTAATAATAATATTTCTCTCCGTTCTCCTCATATTGTTCCCAATTACCTCGTAAACGAACTCCTCCAGATTGAAGATATTGGTTCTTTTTACCTGACCAATAAGTCTTAAATTGTAACCAAAGGCTACCTATAGTAGTGGACATTATAAGAGACTTTTTTTCATGAGAATAGTATCCATAAATATCGTCTCCTAAAGACTTCATACTCTCTGCTTGCTTGTTAGTATATGCTCTTGGTAGGGGTAACGGATTTTTCATATTCAGAGTAAAGTCTGATCCATCCTTATTCTTAGCATGCTCTATAACAAATTGTCGAGCTATTGTATAATACCTAGATTTTTGTTCATTATATTTAGGATCGGTTACTCTTCCATTTGCAAAGGCATCAAAACGTTTATCCTATTTCCAGTCATATACTAACTCTCCATTATCATTTATAGAGTGAGCATCCAAACAACCATCTCCCATCATCTGAGAAGTAAATATAGTCATACGGTTATAATAGTCCGGTCTAGATGCAAACTTAAACATAAAGTTATCAAAGTTCCAAATACCTTTCTTAGCTTGACTTATTCTTTCTACATAGGTATTCATATCCATATCGTTAATACCGTATAGCTCATTTAAGGCAGAACATATTGTTGGCTTGTCTGAGTAGTGAGAGAGATCAGAATATACTAATCTTAAAGCCTTTGTGAAATGACTAAAAGTAAAGGAGTCTTTACCATCAGGTTTGCGAATCATTAAACTTATATCTGTCCAAAGACCTTGTAATGGCTAATAAAGAGCTTGAACTGGAGAAAAAGCTAAAGTAAATTTTGATGCAGCCTATTTTAATAAGCCCGCATATCCTGCCACCTTCTGTAGTTTAGGATCTATAATAGACTAGTTGAAGATTTTATTTCTAATATAACTTTCTAAGTAATGAGTATCACTGTTAAAAGGTCTATTTTGTATAGCTCCTTGAGTACTTATATGTACCATTGCCGCTTTAATCATTGGAAAAACCCCATCCATATTGTTTTTTACAGAATATGCAAATAAGTGCTTATACAAAAGTGTTTCTAAGTTTTGTTCGAGATTCTCTTTTCCAATTGCCTGTATTTTATCTAATCTCTTACTAGTATCTTCTCCCTAGTCAAACATATTAGTCATCTTATAAAGTATTTCAGATTTTTGCTGTTGTTCTACAGAATCGTCTGCATTAAAGATTCCTTCCATTTTTTCCCTAGCTATTTGGAAGGCTTTTTTAGGGTTAAGATAATTTAACTTAGCTCTTAATGTTGCAAGAAGTCCACTAGTAGACGCTATGGAATCTTCAGAACCTCTCGCCAAGGGAACTCTATAGTACTCAATATCATTGTTATCTCGCATCTGCTGTAGTTCTTCCTCGGTCTTTTTAGGAAATCTGTTCTTATTTATCCTATATAGTGCAAATTCAAGAAATTCTTTCTCCGCTCCATTTAATTGGTCTGGATTCTTAAATAAGAAGTCTCCACCTACCTAATAATCCTAGAACATATTTTTGTACAAAGATACCTAGTTACCAATAGTATTTTCAGTAATTGCTCCAAAGCCTGCTTCCTTTTTAAGGTTTCCTACAAGCTTATGGATAATAGTCTTGTCCTTCTAAATATCGTCCCGGACATTTTGATAAGCTTCAGTTACTAGTTTTGTAACTAAATTAAGTGTATCACTATCCATGTTGCCTGGATTGTCAATATATGTTCCAGAAATTCCGTGTTTCCATATGGCAAGGTTTTCTACAAACATATCATGGTCTTTTAACTATTGCCTGAAATTAACCCCCTTTAACTAAGCTATTGCAGCAAGAATATCATTATGTAATGATACTTCCTTAGACTATATCTCGGACTCAGTAGTATATACCTTATCAAGCTTTTTAGTAATTGATGTTAGATTATCTAAGAGTTTCTTTAAAGCTCTTATTTTATCCTCAGCACTACTATCTATATTCTCATCAAGGATAGTTTTACAATTTCTAAGTTTCCCAAATAATTGGTAGCCATCTTTCCAATCTTTTCCAGCTCCTTCTCTCATAATATTTGCAAACCTATTACGAGCTAGTTCATATTTAGTTGCAAACTTAACAGTGCTATTTTTAAAATTATCTTGTTTAACAGAATCATGTTTATTTAATTCTTTCCAACAATATAATAATTCTTCATTACTTAATCCTAAACCATTTGCATATAATGGATTTACTACCTATACATTTCCTACAGTATAGCCTTCAATACCTCTCATCTAATTTATAAGTAGCATTGTTTCCATTAATTCTACATTTCCCTGAACCGCTTCTGCTATTAGTGTATTGGATTTAGATTTTTGTACAACATCTGATTCATATGTACCTGTTATACCTCTTCTTTCTTGGAAAATTTTAGTATTCTTTTTACCAAAGTTTCTTCTATAATCAGAAGTTAAATTACTTGTACTAACTCTTATAAAATCTATTTGATTTGGAGAGTTCTTTGTTTTAACGGCAATAACTCCATAGGATTCTAAAAGTTCATTGTCGACAATTTCCCAATTATCATTGCAGTATGGACTAAGAATATCCTTTAGCCATGTTACTGAACCATCAGATTCTGTAATTATAGGAGAAGGAAATTCGACATTGTCTATACCGTTCTGCATAGCTTCTTTTAAAGCAGACTTTACCTATCCTGTGATTCTAAGTCTTTTAGAAGGCAGACTTTCTTCATACTTTAGTACTTTATCAACAAATTCCGCTTCAGAAGTTGCAGTTATAGGAGATTCCTTTCCATACTTTCTATATACATATTCTCCATTTTCATTAGGAACTAATTTGTTTAGTTTTTTAAGTCTTGCAATTATTCCTTCTCTTGTTACCTTTTTAGTAGAGGAATATTCTGGAAACCATTTACCCATCATATCTGAAATAGTCTAATTTGCCTCCTCAGTAGTAATTGATAGTTTGAAAGGTGCAGGCATAAATTCATCAATGTTTTCCCACATCTTGTCAGTATTTAGGGAGGTATTGATAGAGGTAAATGATTCAGGGGCATTTATTCCATCGTATATATAAGTATCACCCTCTTTCCTAAAGTTGGAAATCTATATAGGAGCAACAAGTAATTCTCCTTGATATACGTTAATTCCATATTTTTCAAGCATTCTCTAATAAGTTGCCAGCTGATAACTATATGCATTCTTTTTAGCCTAACTAAAATCCATATAATCATGTATAGAAGTCTTATAATCTAGTATATGAGGTTTGCCGGAACTATCTATAATTAATAAGTCAATTATACCCATAAGTTTAGTAGGAGCTCCATTGTGCATTATATTAGTGTCCTAAGTTACTGCAAACTCTGGATAATAAGCGCACCCTTCCCCAAATTTTCTAGTTAAATCCTAATGCAACTTTCTAGCATATTCTATAGACTACTAGATTGCAATAGGAGTTAAAAACTCCTAATTCTTTTTATCCAAGTTATTCTCTATATAGTCCTTTAAAGATGAATCATCCAATTCAAGGTTATATTTTCCATTCTACTTCTAAAAACAGATTTGTAAAACGTTATGGATTGCTGAACCTGTTTTTGCCTAAATTTCCCACTTATGTGTCATTTGTTCCCGTAAAGCTTTATGCTACGTAGGGTCTGTTATTTTAGGAAGATTATTCTTATCTAATTCAAATTCTTCTATTTCTGCATCTGTGAATTGTCCTACTTTCCAATTGGAATATCTTCTACTCCAATACTCCTCCTCCCTAAACTGTGGAAATAGAAGTTCCCCAGCAGCATTCTTTAATCCTGATAAGAATTTATTAACACCTATATATGGAGGATCTTCTACTGCCATGTTACCATCTTCATCGTAAACTACTTTTCCTGCCTTAATTGCATCATACATAGTTTTCTTTACCTTATGAGATTCTTTAGCAATCTAACTAAGTTGATTAGATACATTCAACTAGGCAGAAGACATACTAAATACTAAATCTCCTAAAGTAGGTTCAAATGGAGCTTTTTCAAGTAGAAAATCATCCAATTCTATCTCTGAATTAAATTGCTTTCCTTTATATATGTATTTACAAGCCATTAGTTACAGTATTCTTCTAGTTGTTTATTTTTAAACAAATCTGACTTTATATTATTTAATTTTCTATGTAATTCAGATCCTTTTACATTTATAAATCCTTTAAATTGATTATTTAAAGCTGCAGAATTAATCTCCTAAGCTAACTATTTAAATGATTTAGTATATAATTGATCATCTGTTATAGTTTTAACACTATCTTGGCCCATTAGAATAGAATCTAAAACCCGTTTAGCATTATAATTAATTTCATGTAAAATTTTCTAATCAAATGAAGATATATTAGATGAAATCCCCATTAAATATTTAGATACTTCAGTTACAAATATTTCTTCATTTATATCATTTCTAGATCTATTTCTATAATTTTCAGCAAGTACCTTATAATTTGGAAACTATTCAACAGAAGCTACTATTTGCTAATATAATACCGGATTTGTAAATCTCATAGAACCAATAAGTATATGCATAAATTCATGCAATGGGGCATCAACCGAATTTCTATCAATGTTGACGTAAATTTCTCCATTATATACAAAAGCATTTGCGGAAGCTACTTCTGGTGCAACTTCCTACCATTCTGGAGTGGTTAATTCAGCATCTGTTACAGTATTAAAGGTTATTCCATATAGACTCGCTAATCTCTCTAATGATTCATTAAATACCATGTAATTGTTGACAACTGAATCTACCTCAATTGGATTCACATCAAAGTTATCAAAAGTAGGTCTATGCACTACATCTACAATCGCCTCATTTATAATAGGAGTTATTTGAACTTCTAAGTCTCTATATTCATTGTTTATATCTATTGTTGCTTCTTCAACAGTGCTTTTTCCAGTTTCAGAAAGAATATCCTATATTTTTGCACTATTATTATCCTTTATATGCAATCTCTTCCTTAAATGTGGTTCAGAATTAGCTTTTGGAAGTTCGTCTAAATAGGGGAATCTCCCATATTTATCGAGGTAATCTCTACATACAGCGTTTAGGATAAAGTCCTGAATACCAGACTTATCTTTTAAGTTCTGGTATTCAGGTGCTTTTTTATTTATACATGTTAACATGGGTTTAATTTGTCTTTAATAATACTTTCTAATAAGTTAGTATCTATTCTTCTAATTCCATTTACCTTTATCGTTGGAATGTCAGACAAAGCAGTTCTAATTAATTCAGGCTATGATTTAATTATCTTTCCTGACTCAATATCATAGGTTATCTAATAGTGTATAGTATCTTCTCCATCCTTATATGATGCTTTTAGAACTCTTTCTGATTGCTGAATATTTCCAGTTGGAAAGTAGTTAGTATCAGATGAACCTATAAACTAATAACTATTTATGACTCCAGGTTTATTTCCATTTTCATCTTCTGGAATAGAATCTAATTCTTCCTTATCAAGCTTCCTCATCATTTCATACTTATGGGTGCTTGAATTTCTTGCCCATAAGTAATTAGAATAAGAAGAATATGGGCTACCCTTTGGAGCTACATATGGAAGAATATCATTTATATCCATGTTATCTAAGGATAATGTATCTTCTGATTTATCATAGGCCTTCTCAAAATCGTGAAAATCTCGTATTATTCCTGTATTTTGAAAATTCTCTAATATTGGAACTAGAGAATTTTCCGATAACTTCCAGTTGTTAGCTATCATAGCATAGTACGTAAATAAATCAACTAAAGGTACCGGAGTTGATAATGTTCTCTATGCCTAACCATCGGAATTAAAGGTTGTAACCTCATACTAATATGCATACTTCGCCAATTTATTAAATTCTACCTTATAAGCATTAAGAATTGCTGTATCAGAATCAGTTCTAGGAAGCATATTTATTGGAAGAGTATATATAATACTCGCATTCCTAGAGACTGTATTAGTAGACAGGTCATTCATAAGATCTTTAATAAATCTATTGTCCTTTACCCCAGGGAAGTCAACTCCAGGTTTAATCCTTCCTGCTTTTAAGTCTGGAATAACCTAAGATTCCATAAACATTCTAAATGTAGCAGCTCCCCAATCAGTTCCTAGATGAACTGGAGTATCTTGTTCTAATATATACTTATTTCCCTATTTATCAAAAGCCTAATTGCCTTTTGGAATAATCATCTGTACATTGTTCTGAAGTAACCATTGCTTCCTTAAGAAATCTCCAACAAAATTTTCAATACCTTTTGTGATTCTATTCTCATCATTATATTTAATCCTTTTGGATAACTCCAAACTCATACGCCTAGATGATCTAAATTTAAAAGATTCTGAGACTTCTCTAAGGGCTACTGCTAATGTTTGAACATATCCCATAAAGTGTGGAACAGTAGCCACTGCCTCTAATATATTAAATGAGTGTTTTACATTCTCATAAGCGTTTATAGCTCTTTGTCTATAAGCTTCATCAAAGGCAAACTTGTTAATATCAATTATGTCTCTCTCGTCTTCTGTAATATCATATACAGCACGTTCAATTAAATTGACCTACCTTAAAAGGCCTTCTGGGTCATTTTTAATTCCCTAATTAAGGCTAAATATAGAACCAAGCCTTCTCATCTCTTTGGCTCCCTATGCAAGGGTATAAAGGTCACTTAAAACTCTTTCATCTATGTTAGATAAGTTAATCACATATTCTTCAATAGAATCAATAAGTTGATTATACATTCTCTATGCATATTTAGAAGGACTATTATATTGATTTCTAAGAGATTCTAAACTATTCAGTTTCTCCTATATAATGTATCTAGCCTTACCAAAAGCTGAGATAGCCTGCCCTAAATCATCATTCTTTCCCAACCCCTACTCCTATCTAAATAACTCTGAGAATTTTTGTAAAGGACTTATTGGGATAGTAATTCCTTCTGAATCTTGGTGTATATCATATTTGTTGAGTAACTCTTTTGGGCACTACTCAAAATATTTAAATACATCTACAGGTTGAGAAACCTCCCTTTTTCCAGTAAACACATCTCCCTCTAATAAGGATGTCACTATACTTCCAGTAGGAGACATTAATATTTTAGCAATGTCCCTGAAATCCATACCTATAGTGATTCCATAGATATACATTCCAATGGTTTTGGTGCTGGCATTTAATTTTGAGAGTGCTAACTCTTTAGCATTATCTGTTGCTAATGATAGTAATGCAGATAAAGTCAATGCTGCGTCATTATCATTAGTTACCTAAGATAATGCTTCTAAGACATCTGAATTAGTTATCGTATTAGGATCTTTACTCCTAATGTTAGCGAGAGTTTTATATACCCTGCTTCCTATCAAATGTCCGTGATGATTATTGTTAAGTAATAATCTGGATTGCTATTCTGCAGTTCCATAATTCAATACCCAGTTATTGTATTGAGTTAATCCGAAGAAAGCTTTCAATCCAGTAGCACAGATTGCAATAGCTTCCTTACCTACCTAGTTCTCTACAATACTTTGATACTTATTTACAAAATTTCCTGGGGTTCTATTTTTAGCTTCTTTACCTTCAGCTGATTTCTTTGTTTCATCTTTTAGAGGCCCAGTAGTTCCGTCAACTGAAGTCTAAGCTTCTATTAGATTTACAGGATCAATAATAGTATTATACATGGACATCATAGTATAGTTATTAACTATGGTTGATAACTTATCTTTATCTATTCTATCCAAGTATAAATTATGATTATCTATTATTTCCTTAATCTTTTGGAAAAGACTATTAAATTGTCCTCTGTTCTTAATTGTAAATAAATTACCTACTGAGTTTATGAACTAAGGGATATACCCATTAGAAGGAACATTGATAACTTCAACCTCTTTTAACATCCTCCCAAATTTGTTTAACTATTCTGGAGTATTAATATTTAGAGATATTGTTACCTCAGTCTAGCTTTGAGTGTACTCTTTAGTTTCTTTATTATAATCCCATGCTAATTTGATATTGAATAAATCTCCGTACTCAGTAAATAAACGTGTGCAGTCATCAATTTTATCAGATTCCTAAATCTATACTTCCTATCCAGTTGGCATAGGTAAATTCTCTGATGCTTTTCTCATCTCAACATTTGTAAGATTAGAATATGGGGACCACAATTGTAATACACCATTAGAATCTATATCAAAGGTTGCTAAGGATACAGCATCCACATCATAATCAGAACCCTATAATAATATCTAGTAAGTAGATACATATGCCGTATTAATATCTGGATTGTCAAAGGCAATAACTTTCATAGGCATATAAGACTACATAGATTGAGCAGGAATACGTGCTGCTACAATATCTAGAGACCTTAAGAAAGAAGTGTGTTTCTCTCTTCCCGCTCTGATTATTGGATTAGTATCAGACTCCTGTTGATAATTTTCTAGAGTAATACTATGATACTCTGCATTATTTCCTAGAATATCATAAGTAGTATTGCCAGAAGACATAATGTATCGTCCAAAACTTCTAGCATTTTTATTAACGGATTTTCTAAGAGCTTTACAAGTACTATCTACAATAGATGGGAAATCTATCAGATTTTCAGATAGTTTAACTGAATCATATTTGAGTTCATTAATATAATGCTCTAAGTCATCAGAAACTATTACCTCGTTTCCAAGTGAGTCCTCATATATTTCAGTGTCTGGTGTTATCTTATATAGAGTGTTACCATTTGCATCTAATCTGTATACATTCCCCTCTTCATCAGTAGAGGTCACTATTCCAGTAAGTTTCTTGAGCTAAGATCCTGGAACTCTTTTCTTATTAAGTACGTAGAGATGATTACCATCTGCCCTTTTAAATTCTATAGAATACTATTGTGGATTAACTTTAGTAGTCTAATTCCTTAAATACTGTTTTATAAAATAATCTCTGTCATTCTAAATAGAATTTAGATCATCAAATTCTCTTAATCCGAATTTAGTTGCAAAGGTTTTAGGCATTATAACTTCATATGCCTATTCTTGTAGGGAATTTTTATCGACTGTATGCCAGTCCCCATCTATTCTAACCTACTAAGATTTCTTTAATAAGTTTAGAACCTACATATGAACAGATCTGAAGTTAGTAGCATCTACAACAATATTTGCTCCTTTCAATCTTATTGAGCTTCCGTCATTTCTCCCCAACTATATATTAACCCATTGAGCATATTTGTTAAACCACTCTCTAGTTGATTGCCTATGTGTAACTAATTCTTTATACTACTAAATTACATCTGGGGTAGTTTTAGATAGATTTTTTAAATCACTTTGCAGCTATCTTCTAAGTCTAATCTTAATAACATCTAAATAAGTTTTAGCATTTTCTAAAGTAATATCTGGAGCAGATCCATAGGCTTCAATCATTACTTGCTTTAAAGTACTTACATCCTACTAGGTTCCTGTCCAATTCTCTTCTAATTCGTTTATATCAAATAATGCAGAAGCGGAAGTTAAATCCCAAATCTAGAAATACCCTTTGTCTGTTTTAAATCGAACATTATATCCTGCTAAATTACGTCCAGCTCTAATATCCTCTACAACCTATGTAACTTTTCCAGACTATATATCTTTCTTTAGCTACCTATATTCTCTAGGGGTTCTTATAAGTCTAGATTCTGTTACTGGAACAGAAGTAATCTATAGATTACCATCTACGTCCTCTACTTCGGTATCCATATCAGAAGTAACTAAGTATGTTCTACCCAATTCAAGATTAGTTATATTATTAGGTAGTCTTTTTAAAGCTTCATTATTTATTCTTGTTTCATAATCAAAACTTGATTCTCCATCCTTTTTAAGATATTGATTATGCATTGCTTCATGAAGCAATACAAAATTAATCCATTCTTCAGGTGATTTAAAATCATAGTTTAAAGGTTCAGAATTTCTAGCTTTCTACCAGGCTTTTTCTCTATATTTATCAGATAATAATTGAATATCTAAATAAATATTTCCGTCGTGTGTATTTCTAGCAGCAACAGGTTTATTATCTATTCTAGATACCATAGATTTATATTTAACCTATACTAGATTAAAGCCCATAAATGACTTCTAATCCCTTGTATAGGTAAATCTACTATCATATACAGGAGCTTGCTATTTTTGTAATGCTTCAAGTTCTTCCTTAGGATTAGTAAAAGACTCATACTTTCTTCCCGCATATACTTTCATAATATCATGCGATGGAGTTAGTACAGATAGTACTCCAGGAATTTTTTGTTTAATTCCACTCCTAGTTAAAAAGGCAGATATAGTAGAAAATATTTTACGGTAAATATTATTATCTGAAAGAGGAATATTAGCATCAGCATAGGATATTTTCTTTCCTGCTTTAGCCTACTCCATTAAGTCTAAGGATATAGTTTTAGCAAAATTATCACCATTAGATGTAGATATTGCTTTTACTATAGATTGCATTAAAACTTCCTAGAAGTTTTGAATAGATTCTTCACTCCCATCTGTAAATAATGCCTATACTGCCTATAAGTGCTCCTTTATATTAATATCAGTACTCTTCCTAAGAGCGTCATACAATCCAATAGCAGTATCAATTGTATATCCCTTAGCGGCACATGCAGAAATTACCTAGGTCATTAAGGAAAGTTCAGCCTCATCCGCATGGTGCTCTTTATCAAGCTGTATTCCTGATTGATACATATGTATTCTCTATGTATCATATGGAATATCATCATTATACCTACTGGCAGAATTAATATTAGCAGCGCCTTGCTTTACAGCACCTGCTGTAGCAAGATAATGAACATCGGTCATCTTCAGTGCCTACCATATGTCATCCTATGTTTGAACATTATTATTTTTAGGAGTTCCTATGTTATTCATTGCTAATACAACATTTTCTACAGAGGTATTAGATAGAAGAAGCTTTCCATTCTTTAATTCCATAGAATCTTTCCCACCAAAGAAATTCCATAACTTATAGTTAGAATCGATTACGATTTTATTACCCTATAATTCTTTC
>ULOZ01035431.1_pt1 | contig 11909 bp, 16 predicted proteins | sample 1953031 | NCBI WGS metagenome assembly ULOZ01 (sample SAMEA4835616, study PRJEB28245) | human gut metagenome | biome: gut microbiome; material: fecal sample | place: Denmark | collected 2008
TAAAACCTAATAATTATTTTCTCGTGAAATAGCCGCTACACCCAGATGAACTCTCCCATGGATAGTAGTATGCATGATTTCTGGTGCACCAAATCTTGCCACTACTGTCTTTCTCTCCCGGATCGGACCATCCACAAGCCTTGCAGTCATATGCGCAGCATGTTCCTTCCGGCAACTTTACGTTAGCTTTGACTTCTTTCATCTTTGTACTCCTCCTTATCATTGGATTTATTTAAACCAGATGTACGTAACATCTGTTTAAATCAAGGTTATCTCTTCTGCCGTGACATCTCCACACCTGTCAACCATATACATGATGAACCTTGCCTTGTTACCTATAACGACTAACGGAAATAATATTCTTTCCATATCATTTGCCTTCATAATAGCTTGGGCATATACTATGTCTGCATATGACAACGCAGGTTGCTTTTCTTCATGGCTGTGTACTACACCTGCAAATTGTATGTCTTGCTTTTCCCACTCTGATATGACTCTATTTACATTATCTGTGTCCGGTTTATATGTATTGCTGTCACACTTACCAGAACTATCAAAATAATATGCGCATATGATTCCGTCTTTTATTCCTAACACACCGCCCGTTTCCGGCAACACACTGCCGATGGTGGATATGATTTGACCATATATATCTTTTAATATGTTCATTTTGTTAAAACGTCATTGCCTTGATTCTGTTAAGCTAATACCACTCTTTCCCTTTTATTCTGCCTGCATATCCATTTTGTGCTGTCCATTCAATCAATACTTTCACTATTCTATCAATAACAGGCCCGGCCCAATAATATTTTACAATAACTGACGCTTGAGTTCCTCCCGGTCCTTTATTGCATTTTTTTCGGATGCGTTCAGAAACTTTATCTCCTATCAATTTTGAAACAGCTACTTGTTCCAACTCTGTTAAATCTCTGAATTTATAGGGTTCCTTTGAAATATCCACTCCACATATATATCTTGCATTTATATAAAAGCTGAATCCCGTAGAGATTTTTTCTCGTTGTCTTAATTCTCTTCTATTCCTACTACACCAATCAATCTCTCCATTTACTTTTCCCATAAGCTTGTAGCTTATTTGAGCAATAATCTGTTTTATAAGACGATTATGTTCAAATTTTCTTTCCATTTCATAAATTTGTGCTTCTTTCAACATTACTTCAGCGCCAGCACTTTCATCCCCACCAACATAATCATAAAGAGTCAATTTCAATTCGTTCATTTTATTTCCTCCACATCAATTTTATTTAACTTGCTTATCTTCTGCTTATCGCAAATAATCCAAATTAACATGTTTTGTTTTTACTGTTGTACCTCCATTGCTTCTGCTTATCAAAACAGCTCCATCTCCAAGCTGTGAAAATTCTTGCGGTGTCACCCGATAAAATAGCTCCTCATGCATATCCCTTGACGTGTCATATCCGCCCATGATTCTGAATGCTTCTCTGTGACTTCCGGTATGAGTGGTTGTAAATTGTCTCATATATTGTCCAAGTGCTCTTGAGTATACCTCTGCCACATTGAGATTAGGCGTATTCATAATGATAGTGTTTTCCATCTTTCCCAAAGAGTTCAACTTATCATTCTCATCATCAAATATCCCAGCTATACTGTCACAAGTAATAACCGTTGATATCGGCAATGAATACTGGCGAAGTATCTCTTTGTTCATAGTACTGTTTGCAACCATGACAGAATCCAAAACCAATAAAAATTCCAATCCATCATCTATCATTGAACGAATCTCTGTTGCCAAGTAATTTAATACCCCTACATTTGATGGAACCCTAACAGTTAGTATCGCTCTGTGTTTGACAGCCTCTGTCATACTCACGTCTGACGCTTCGTCCAAGTTCTTCTTGCGTCTCCAAATTCTACTTTCAAGATGTCCGGCAAAAGCATTCACATCAGCTCGAACTTGCAAATACAAGTTATTATTCTGAAGGAATGAAGCAAGAATATTTCTAACTTCATCCTGTGGCAGCTTCTGCATAGCTGTCTTCTCCAATGTCTGTATGTCCATATTGCAGAGATAGAGAAGTCCATCCAGATCAACCGCTTCACCATTTGCTTTCAATATCATCATGTACTTTCTCAGTATCTCGGCGCACATATGCTGTTGCATATAAGATGGATTCTCTGCCGGCATTTGTGGATATATGGCTTCAACAGCTCTGTCTACGCCCATTCCATACAACGGTTCATACAAAAGATTCGTGTTATCAACATTACAATTCATCACGCGAACACCATTTCGTGCACATCCGTTAAATATTTCAGGGAAATAGCCGCGAAACTTTTTTATCTCTCCGACAAGCGTTCCGTTATTATGAATAACAACAACTCCCATTCTTCCATAGCATCTGGCTATGGTTCCCATAACAATCATATTTCGAATGTCTTTATCACCGCCATAAACTGCAAAATTCTCCGGTGTATCAAAACTAGGTATCCAATATGAAATTTTTTCAGCCTTGCTTTCTATTATGTCGCGATTGAAAGCATTCCTTTTTTCTGCATCTGTATTCCTATTAAACAGTCCCATATTGTACGCTCATCTCCTACCTGTCTTTATACTCCGTAAATTGAAACAAAAACGGGTTTTCGTTGTCAGCCAGTCCTATCACCGCTTCACCTATATTCAACGAACTCTGATCCCATGTTTCAACCGCATACCCTTCACGTTCTCGCTTTTCAATAACTCCATCAATTCCTGTGTAATGATACCCAACTACGTTTGTCCCAAAAAGTTTTGACACATATTCTCTCGACTCGTTGTCGGATGTATGAAATGCAAACAGTGTCGAAAACCCTCCGGCTATTACCTTACCTTTTGCTTCACCATAAATGTCGTATAACTGATTTATACTTTGCAAGCCGGCTATAACCTTTACACCTTTGCCTCTTCCGAAGTTAAGCGCATCGTCCATATGCTTCAGCTTTGGCAAAAGTTTCAACTCATCTAATATCATGTATACGTTTCCGCCTTCACTATCGCTTCTTCCCAATGCTTCTTTGAGTGCCAGGTCAACAAGCAATCTGTAAATCGGTGTAAGAGTCTCTCCTGTCATCAAGTCATATTCTATAAAAATTGCTCGCCCTTGTTTTTTTCTTACACTATCTCTCATGGAAAATCTTCCATGCATGTCATTGTCATTAAAAACGCCGATAAACAAGTCATACAGCATACTCTTTAACTCACCAAGGACTCCTAATGCCTGATTTGAAGTTCCATCGCCCAGATATGACATAACGCCTTTCATATCAGAGTATTTGTTGAACATTTTTTCATAATCACTGCCATTCGCATTTAGCAAAAAGTCAGTTAGGCTTTTGTTGTTAAGCTTTCTAAGTCCATCCGCCGGATTATTAACCGCCTCTCTTATAAAATATATTAATGCATGCGCAAAAATATCTCGTGCTGCGTTAGAGAAAAACGGTTGTGAAGACGAACCTCTGTCTTCAAACAGCGAAGCTGCAATCTCACGGGCGTTTACCTCGTAATCTTCCGGATTCTCTCCGTCAGCAAGTACCTCATCATATATATTCCAGCGTTGGCTCTTTTCTCTGTATTCCTTACTGTTTCCCAGTATCAAGTCCATATCTTTTCCGAAGCCTTCATAAAAATCTCCTTTTGTGTCGAATACAATAAACACATCATTTGTCGATGCCTTCTCCCTAAGCTGTGTCATGGTCAGTTTAAATACATTAGTTTTCCCCGAACCTGCACCCCCAAGCAACAATAAGTGTCGAGAAAGCATACTATAATTCAAAGAAAAATGAACTTGCTTCGGATATGTTCTATCCCAGTAATTGACAACAGCATTATCCATGTCATTTTTATATGCATCTAACAGTTCATTTCCAAATATAACCTTTGAATTTTCCATGTAGCACTCATCTCCTGCCTACGGTCGAAATATCTTATAAAGCAACACAAGTAAAATACACAAAACAATCAACAGTAATCCCAGCGAGGGAAAAATATTACAAAGCAATACAAGCAAGCATATGATACCCAGGAATATAGATCTCGTTCGCCAGTGCATTCTCCTTCCAAATGTAAAGTAGAATACAAGCCATACGATTCCTACGTATACAAGATATGCAATAATTGCCGCCGCAACATTCTCGATTCCGTTGTTTAACTCTCTTATTGCCAAACCATTATTCATAACGATTGCCACAATAACGGCAACCATAGCAACTACACCCATGAAAATCCATACAGCTAACGGCACATCTTTCAAACTAAAGTTTGATTTTCTTCTTGATGAATGAGTCTCCGTAGGTAAATCTTCAAATTTCTTCCAACCACTGGTTCTGCGATTGCTTTTGCCATAAGAATCTGAGTGTGTATCATTGCTATATGATGAATACGAATCATCTTTGCCGTACTCATCGTAAGAATAATTGCTGCTATTATAATTGTCATAATCATGGCTACCATAGTCACTTGAAGTATTATAGGAATCATAACTTGAGTCACTATCGCCCCAAATACTATTCCTGCTCTCGTTTCCACTATAGCCGGTATCATCGCTCGTATCAGTATCCCAGATACTTCTATTTCTCAAGTCAATGCCTCCAATCACATTTCGTAGTTATTATTCTTGCTCTCCGACTGAGAGTTATCTGTCTGAGCGTTTTCTTTTTCTGTCCAACCCATAGATTCATTCACCATGTGGTTGTCTGTCTCCAACTCAGATATATGATATTCATATTCTCCCTTTTGTGCCTCCAGTTCACAGATCTTTTGGTTTTGTTCCTGGCAAAAGCTGTCATTCAAAGTATCTCTGATGCCATAATTATGAGCACATATATACTCGTTCTGTTGAGCTTTTAAATCAGCGAGTTCTGTATCGGTTGCTAACTTAGCATCACTTAAACGGTCTACGCACTCTTCATTCTTGCTTAGAATGCTCTTTGCAGCCCTTTCATCATGATTTCCAAACTCAAATTGTTCATATTCACTATGCAACCTATCTGCATATGCCAACGAGCTTTGATATCCGTTCTCCTTGATATCTGCCTCTGCGGCAATGCTATTGTCTCTAACTCTCCTATTATCTGAGTCTATATAAGCGTTCGCAGCTTCTTTTTCGCTGTCACTAATTACACCAAGTTTATTTGCCGCGTCCACTTGCTCATGTTCCAAGGTGTTACAATATCCTCCAGATGTTGTCAATGTCTCATTTACTTCACTGAAGTGTTCCAATCTTCCATCTATGTACTCTTGATACTCAGGTGTATCTTGCATTCCTTCGCTATGGCTGATTACAAACTCTGCCGCAACATTATTGCTGTCCATCTCAATATTTTGAACATTATATCCATCACCGCTGCTATAGTATGCCGGACCAATTTGAGCCTTAATAAGCGCCCTCTCTCCATTACTGTATTGAGAGTTCAGATCCACAGCCTGTCCCTGAAGTGCATGGTTCTCCTCATGAATAACGGTATCCATCGCCTCATAAGGATTGTCACAAAGATCAAGGTTTACCGATACGACATTCGTGCCATAATTGTATCCACCATATAATGCAGGATCTGTCTCAGACACAAATGTAGGTGGGTTATATATATTTACAGACTCCGCATAGCTATTCCCTAACTCCTGAAGCAATCCTAATTTTTCTTGTTCTGTAAGGCTTGACCAATTCTCCGGAGCAAATTGCTGATAGTCGAATTCGTCTATATTCGTTACTTGCGGCTCTGAACTCGGAAATATCAAATCAATCAAACTCATACAACCACCTCACTTACGAGATGAGGAGCCGTATCCTTCGCTTCAATCAATCTGCGCTCATATTGATATATCTGATATAATAATTTGTTGTCTTCCTTGTTCTTCTCCATTGATGACGATACATCGTTCAAAATGTCCGCCGCCTTATCAAACTCAGAATTCCGTCTCAATAAATCTATATATGTAAACACATACATCACAAGAGGCTTTGTATCAGTAATCGTTTTCAATAACGATATTGCTCTTTCTCTAACTTGTGTACCTTGACTGTCACCAGTAAATTCCGTCCACCATAAATACTGCAATATGACATTCAAGCTATCCTCTTGATTAGCAATCAATAACAACATCGCTTCGTAATATCGACTTTGATTCGTATTACTATCTAATACTTTCCTGTATTTATCAGACGACACTAAGGTTGCTACATCTTCTCCGGTTTTTCTGCTAATATCCCAAGACACATAATGACACTTTGGACACTCCTGATAAGGTCGAAGCTGCCATTTGTACTGTGGTCTTCCATCCAGTCCCGCTTGATTAACATTACGTGACACATTGACTTCCATCTCTGTCTCATGTCCGCAACAAGCGCATTTAATTTTTCGTGTAATCTTTTTCATAAGTGTCCCCTTTCCTTTTGAATACTGAACTACACCCTTTGTCTACATCCGGCATTTTTTGCTTTATATACAATACGCACTGTCCAATAATAATTTTGACTGTCCAAAAAAAATCCTGTATCCGTTCTTAGTGTTTTGTTTTCACCCATAACGGGCCCCTATACTCAACTTTGCAATCTCCACCACTTATATCCTTTTTATAATACTTATCAATATAGTTTGTTACATTTTGAGCAATCAACTTAGCTACTGTTCCCATGGAAATCACATCAAGCTGTTTATATCTCATCTTATCAAAATCGCAATTATACATTCCATCATCATAAATGATATTTTCACAAGGCATATCTATTCTGTTTTTGCAAACAGAAATCACATAACTTTCATATATTTCCACTTTTTCTTAGCTTCATCAAAATATTTGTCAGTTTCGACTTGCAGTTTTTCATTATGACTGTGTGCTACATTGCCAAAAATATGTATTAGCATTACATAACAAAAAAAAATGACTACTCCAAGTAACAGAGAACATAGCATTCCATTCATTTTTACATAAGCGCAAAATTTAATCCCGCAAACCACCAACCGACAAAATCATATTCAAATTCTATCTACTTTTAGTAGCTGAATATTTATAATCACCACTTTTTATCCGAATATGGAGTTGATAAAACGCCTCTCTTTTGCAATTTAAGGACTAATTTATCAAGTCTTTTACGCCAACGATACCTAAAGAGTTTGTTGTTGCCCAATAATTTAACAATAGTAGGACTAAATGCATAATATAATTTTATAAATGTTCGCCCATACCATGTACTTGCCAAATCATTGTCCCTAAATCTTCTAAGTGTCCAAACCTCCGGGCAATCATAACTACCATAAACGCACGTTGCCACATAGCAACCGGATGATTTAGATGTAGCGCCTTGTGAATTGCCATATCCATCATGTTGATTTTGCTCCCGCAATTTAGAATTTTTAATATTTTGTACACCGGCTTGAAAATCTCCATTTCCTATGTTTATAATTTCATTAACTGCATTTGTAGCATCTTCATTTCCGTGTTGCGCTGCTTTATACCACCAATAGGCAGCTTGATCAATGTCTTCATTTACTCCCCGCCCGGGATAAAAGCAACTCCCCACGGTATACTCACACAGTGCATTTCCTTGTTGTGCCCACGTATAATACGCTTGGAAAGCGTTTCCATAATCGTTCATTCCATCATATATTTCGACCATAGTGATATAACCAAGTCCTTGCATTGAGGATGCATCACTGGCAATAAGAATTCTACAAATTCTAAGAGCAATCTCTAAATTATATACTCTTGAATCTGTATTTCTTGTAAGTAGAATACCACAAATTGCTGCGTCCTTATCTCCTCGCTCTATTAAAGGCATCAAATGATGTAATGCCATCTCGTCATTTCGGTAAGTTTCCTCTTTGTCTAATTGGTTAACACTATATGGAGAATATAACCTCCCCAATTACAACTGACATTTGGGAATTTCTAAACTTGCCCCCCATACTAACAATCTGGATTTGTAATATTTCTCACTATTTGAACCGCATACGACATCGAAAACATTAGTGTTATATATCTTATTCAACACATCATCTCTAATTTGATGAATTTGAATTTCTCCATTTTCAAGCATTTGCACTATGGACACCAAATCGCACGCAAATTCATATTTAGAAGCCAACAGTTGTAATAACTCAAACGATTTTACTATATTTTTTCGACTCCCATTCCATATCTATAGATAAATGCCTCCACTCCATAATAATTCTCTGGGAATTTTTGTTTGCTAAATTCTGCAAGCAATTCAGTAATATTTTTTGACGGCATGGCATTATACATATCTATATATCTTTAGATGATTTGAATTCGTCCAAACTACTTTCATCCCATTGCTGCAAAACTTTCTCTGCTTCTTGTATATTTCCACTGGCAAGATTATAAACAAATAGTCGAATACAAGCATTTGAAACGCCCATAGAAGCTGCCGCATTCAAATAATAGGAATACTGTTCATTATTTTGCTGAATACCCCAACCATTTAGATATGCATCCGCCATATACATCACTGCATATGGGTCTCCAGCATTAGCCTTAGAAGCAATTGTGTTTGAAAAAAAGCTCAAATCGTTATACTCATTTTGTGTCATTTTAAATTCTCCCTAAAAAATTTAAAAAATTATGAAGCTTTTCTTTTGTTATTGTACCAACATTTTTCAGAAATTCAATGTCTGACGGATCATATGACAAAATTAACAACATTGTCCGGCTTTTGTCAAACAACAAGACCGGAGAATTATATCCATCATAAAACTAACTAGCAAAACGCCTATGTTTTGTCAGCAAAAATGTATTTATTTTTTTAAGCATTTGTACTCCTGCACATAAAAATAACCGGATCCACCATCACTGGCAGATCCGGTCCAAAAAATCAAATAGATTACTGATTAATTATATTTCCATTTTATAGATTTTCTGTTTATAAACAGTATAGCTACACATTATTTTCCCCTTCTACTTTATGTAAGAAGGGGATTTTGGGCATAACTCGAAGACCCTCTTACAAAGCAAAAGAGTTTTCTAAAATTTAATGCAGCTATTTTACTTCCAAAGAAAAACTTTCCGCACTGCTTACCGCGTGGTAGTTTTTCAAGGTTATAATTTCTTCGAAGAATGGAAGGAATTGTTTCTACACCGTTCCTGATTCTCCGATATAAATCATATTCCTTACTTGAGATCATCTTTTCCAGTGAAGCTCTTACAAGATTTTTCTTAGTTACAAGAACTTTAGCGGCCTTTTTGAATATTTTCGCATGACACTTATCTTTGTTAGGACAGTTTGCACATGTATCTCTGTCAAATGATAATTTGAATTCATCATTGCTCGGTTTGTAACAACAGAAATTTGGAGTATTCCCGGCGGGACATTTTATAACTTTGCTTTGATCCTCATTTAACTCAAAGCCAGAAACACCCCTGCGGTTATTCTTAAGTGCTAATGCTGTTGGCAATATCTGTATATTTTTTTCGGATGCAATTTTTTGAGCTTCTTCGCTGTAATAAGCCCCATCAACAACTATATTTGTTTCTTCTATATTTGCCACATATCCACGATATTCTTTCCCGGCTTTTCTCCTGAATATGGCTTCTGGATCTGTCGGGTTCAAAAGCATCGTGGATGTCCCGCACTTATCCTCTTTCGTGACAAAAAACTTTATTAAAATCATTTGGCTGTGCATAATGCAAAAGGGATTCCGGGAGTAAATCCGGCTGTTCTTTTTTTACGTATTTTACCAGTCGCGCTATACATGAATAAATCAACTCACTGCGGGCAAGCATCCGCATATTTGAATTTATCATCATAGAATCCATGCGTCGGATTTTACCGTCCAGATTCATCATTTTTGCGATTCCTTTATTATAGTTTTCCACATACTTTGAATGCTTCATGCTCTTCTATTCTTACACTGACAGTTTCATTGTTCATGCTAAATTCTCCTTTTGTTATATTCAAACAACAACACCTTGAAAAAGAGCAGGTCCACTGGACCTACTCTTATCCCCAAAAATTCCAGAACTATTTTCTTTTTACCAGAATCCAGATAGCACTGTGATAATCCGCATCTGTCTTTTCTCCGTTTACACAGTCATACCATTCCACATTCGCATTACCACTTATCTCATAATCAGGATTTCCCGGAAGCCACTCTTTGAATATTCTTGTATTCAGTGACTGTAATGCATCTGGAATTGCGCCTGCCCAGTCAAACACAGCCCATTCACCTTGTTCAAATTCATACAGCATCATGCCTTCCGGAACTTCGCCCCCAGTATATTTACCTGCAATAAGATATGTAAATGCTTTAGTAAAGCTATCCGGTGTATCATAACCGTAATCATATGCCACATCTATAACTTTCCTGTCTACATTTATTAAATCAAGTGCAGCAAGATATAGCTTGCGGTTACGAATATACTCTGACACAGAATAGCCTGTCATAATCAAAAAAACTCTTTGAAAATGTAATGGAGATATATGCACTTGCTCTGCCACATCCTGCGCACTGATGTTATCACGTAAGTGTCCCTCTATATATTCTATTGATTTTCTGATTGCAGTTAGCCACTCCATATATTCATCTTCCTTTCTTCTGTATAAACAAATCATACACTTCAAAAGAAATAAAATCTTGTCATTTAAAATTCATTTTTGTCCGTCCGATAGAACTAAGGTCCATGCATCTCCTTATAAGTAACAGAAGCCATGTAGGTGTACGTCGATTTTCTCAAATCCCTATTACGCCCCGTACACGACGGAATTTCATCTCATTGAATCTGTAATTGATATTCAGTTGTTCATTAGGTATCTTCCTAACTTGCATATAGTGTAACTCCACATCGGAAATTTCAGAATATTCTCTCGTGGTCGAAATGAACGAAAATATATTCTCTCACGGTCTTTTTGATAAAAAATAGGACTTAAACCATTCAAAACCCTTTATTAATAAGGTTTCTCTTAATTTCCATCATATAGCTCCTTGTTTTTGTACATTGCACTTTTTTGGTAATGCTATTTTATCACTATATTATTACTTCAATAGCCATTACTATTATTTGTGCATCCTCCCTCTGCACCTTATCCATATATTTTGTTGTCGTCACCGCCTGAATACATGCAACTGTACAGACGATTGCCCAGAAGATTGCAAATACAATTATATTCTCAAGATTCAGACGCTCTTTGCGCGTTTTGTCACATTCCACATCATCCCGGTACTTCTCTGTATTTCTCTGCCGCCACATAATTACCGCAAGAATAAGCCAGACGATATCCAGAACCAGACACACAGTGAACAGAAATGTACAGATATCTTTCATAAAATGCCATTTGATCAGATACATCACATCCACCACCAGAAACAGGACAAAGAATGCGAAATACATCCACATCCCAATCCGGCTGTGCTTTGCAAAAAGCGATCTTCCTGCCTCGCGCGTCTTCGGAAGATTGTTCAGATTATTCCCATATATTTTTTTATTATCCGGGATTTCGTAGCCGTAGGCCCGCAGACGGGCAAAATACAGCTTTGCAGCGAAAAGCACAACATAACACGGAAGTCCTACAAGCACACCTGTATAAACAGCCATGATATAGAACACCTCTGTACCGGGGATTTCGAGAAATGAAAAAACCAGACCGATAAGCAACAGCACCGTAAATATAAGTGCACAGTATTTCGCAGTTTTTGCAGTTATGTTGTCGAATTTTATTTTCATAGATCCGCACCTCTCTTCCTTGACACGATTATATGCTTTCTCCCCATTATTCAAGATCATTTGCGTCTTCCTTTTCTCGTTCCCACACCTCCCGCTTGACACTTCCACTTCTGGCGTTCATCACGCGCACACAAAGCTTCTTTTCATTTTTCCATGTCGCATATACACCGATTGGCTCATGGCAGCCCGCTTCCATCTCCCGGACTACGGCTCGCTCGGC
>ULOZ01029318.1_pt1 | contig 11857 bp, 6 predicted proteins | sample 1953031 | NCBI WGS metagenome assembly ULOZ01 (sample SAMEA4835616, study PRJEB28245) | human gut metagenome | biome: gut microbiome; material: fecal sample | place: Denmark | collected 2008
TCAGTAGGGTTGCCCAGCACCTGGGGCGACTTCGGGTCGGAGAAATCCAGCGAGGCCGTGGAGTTGACGGCCATTCCCTCGGCCACAGCATCATCCCGAAGGCATCCCGGAGGCATCCCGAAGAAACGACTCTCATAGACCTGCATTTTGTTCTGCGTCAGCGTGCCCGTCTTGTCAGTACAGATAACGGTCGTAGCACCCATCGTCTCGCAAGCATGCATCTTTCTGACAAGGTTGTTGGTCTTGAGCATCCGCCGCATACTGTAGGCCAAGCTCAGCGCCACGGCCATGGGAAGTCCCTCGGGCACGGAGACGACTATAAGCGTCACGGCTATCATCAACGTGTTGAGCGTATAAGTCACCAGATCGTCCCATTGCTCCGCGCCGCCAAGCGACAGATGGAAATAGTAGATCATGGCCAGCAGCAGGAGGAAGTAGCTGGTGGAAGCCACGGCCTTGAACGTCCAGCGCCAGCGCTTGAAACGGCAGATGACGAGGTAGAAGAACAGCGCCGTGGGCAGAGCCAGCGTCCAGACCACGGGCGCCCAGTCGAAGAAGACGATGAGCCGTCCCACGATGATGAGGGCTGCGAATACATAACTGACGTTGGTCACCAGCAGTCCGAGGCGGTCCAGCTGCTCGTTGAGCGGCGTGCGGACACTATTGTCTATCTGTGCGGCCTCGAAGACCTTGCCGTTCTCCGTGGCGTCGCCCACGGCCGTGACGCGCATCCTGCCGTGGCCCTCCATCACCTTCGTGCCGCGCAAGACGCGGTTGGTGGCAAAGGTGGCATTGGGGTCGAAGTCTTCGGGGTGAATGCTCTTGCGGCAGACGGGCTCTCCCGTGAGCGACGACTCATCGACCGAGAGGCTCACCGCCTCCAAGAGTTCGCCGTCTGCGGGAATCTCCGCTCCCGTCGGCAGCACCACAATATCGCCCACCACTACCTCGCGCTTGGGGATGGAGGTGACGTTGCCGTCGCGAATCACTTCCACGGGCTCATCGTCGTGGACCTGGTTGAGAATGGAAAACTGCTTGTCGGCCTCGCGCTCGAAGTAGAAGGACACGGCCGTAGCCAGGAATATAGCCACAAAGATGCCCACAGGCTCGAAGAAGACCGTCGCGCCGTGGTGCAGACCATAATACTCGTAGCAGGCTATGCCGATGGAGAGGACACCCGCGAAGAGCAGGATAATAATCAGCGGGTCCTTGAACTTCTCCAGGAAAAGCGACCAGACGGACGCCTTTTTCGGCGGAGTAAGGACATTTTCCCCGTATTTCTGACGACTGGCCACCACCTCCTCGGCACGAAGCCCCATGATGTGTTGTTGATCTTTCATCATTGATAATCTTATACTTACCGCCCCACTCCACTTTTTCTCTCCTTTCCCTTAGCCTGGGGCGAAGGGAGGGGGCGTTTTTTGAGGAATGCAAAGTTAGCAACAATACCAAATAGCAACAAACGATTTATAATTATTTATTAGTAGCCAAACATATTTTTAGACAAACGTCATCGAATTGTAACAATCCGCCGCCTGAACGAGGTCTTTCCACAAGAGATCTGCAGCCGAATCTTATCTACGACCGAAATAAAGGGTAAGCTACGACCAAGACGAAGGGTAAGCTATGACCGAGACGAAGGATAAGCTACCATAGAGACGGGTCCTCAGCTACCGTGGGTCGCTCCTTGTTCTATGTGTCTCATGAGTTGTCAATGCGATAGTCTCTATGACGTCATTTGGTAGAATCACACCTATCTCTAAAACCTTCCAAAAATGAAGTTAACTTCATAAGCCGATGAATATAACTTCATTTTTTGAGTATGATTTGAGGCGTTTTTGATGAGTTGTTTCCGATTTGTCTCATGAGCCAATTTTGGGGTGATTTTGGATTATCGGGTGAGCCGACAGGGCCTTAACAAGGTTTTCGGAACAATTCGTTCCAAATTTAGGGAACGACAGGGGAATATCACGAAAAAAACGCTTCAATGAGGAAAGTTTTTTGTAAATTTGCACGCAAATTGCCTCAAACACCCCCTCGGGCGGCAAACAGTACAAGCGATAACACAAAAACATAGCAATGGAATACGATTTCAGAGAGATCGAACAGAAATGGCAGCAGCACTGGCGGGACCATCAGACCTACCAGGTGACGGAGGACCCAACACGTAAGAAGTTCTACGTCCTCAACATGTTCCCCTATCCCTCGGGAGCAGGTTTGCACGTCGGCCACCCGCTGGGCTACATCGCCAGCGACATCTACGCGCGCTACAAGCGCCAACAGGGCTTCAACGTCCTCAACCCCATGGGCTACGATGCCTACGGACTGCCCGCCGAGCAGTATGCCATCCAGACCGGACAGCACCCGGCGGTGACGACGGAGCAGAACATCAAGCGCTACCGCGAGCAGCTGGACAAGATAGGATTCTGCTTCGACTGGAGCCGCGAGGTGCGCACCTGCGACGCCGGCTACTACCATTGGACCCAATGGGCCTTTGAGCGGATGTTTGAGTCGTACTACGACAACCGCACGAAGCAGGCGCGCCCCATCCATGAGCTGGTGCGCCACTTCGAGGAGGAGGGCACGCTCGACATGGACGTGGCCCAGACGGAGCAGCTCGTCTTTTCGGCCCGCGACTGGCGGAGCATGAATGAGAAGGAGCAGCAGCAGACGCTCATGAACTACCGCATCGCCTACCTCGGCGAGACGATGGTCAACTGGTGCCAGGACCTGGGCACGGTGCTGGCCAACGACGAGGTGGTGGACGGCGTGAGCGTGCGCGGTGGCTATCCCGTCGTGCAGCGCAAGATGCGCCAATGGTGCCTGCGCGTCTCGGCCTATGCGCAGCGGATGCTCGACGGACTGGACCTCGTGAATTGGAGCGACTCCATCAAGGAGACCCAGCGCAACTGGGTGGGACGCAGCGAGGGAGCGGAGATGGACTTCGAGAGCATCACACCCGAGGGCACGGAGGAACGCCGCGGCCACTTCACCATCTTCACCACACGTGCCGACACGATCTTCGGCGTCACCTTCATGGTCCTGGCCCCCGAGTCGGAACTGGTAGCCCAGCTGACTACCAGCGAGCAGCGCGAAGAGGTGGAGGCCTATCTCGCCTATGTCGCCAAGCGCACGGAGCGCGACCGCATGGCCGACCACAAGGTGACGGGTGTCTTCTCCGGATCCTATGGCGTCAACCCGTTCACGGACGAGCGCATCCCCATCTGGATCTCTGAATATGTGCTCGCCGGCTACGGCACGGGAGCCATCATGGCCGTCCCGGCCCACGACTCACGCGACTACGCCTTCGCTCGCCACTTCCAGCTGCCCATCGTCCCGCTCATCGAGGGAGCCGACGTCAGCCAGGAGAGTTTCGATGCCAAGGAGGGCACGGTCATGAACTCGCCGCGCGAGGGTGTGAACCCCACGCTCACGCTCAACGGACTGACCGTCCAGGAGGCCATCGCCAAGACCAAGGCGTTTATCGCCGAGCAGGGCATCGGCCAGGTCAAGGTCAACTACCGCCTGCGCGACGCCATCTTCTCCCGCCAGCGCTACTGGGGTGAGCCCTTCCCCGTCTATTACAAGGACGACATGCCCTATATGATTCCCGAAGACTGCCTGCCGCTGCAGCTGCCCGAGATCGACGCCTACAAGCCCACCGAGAGTGGCGAGCCTCCATTGGGACGCGCCGAGAAATGGGCCTGGGACACGGAGAAGCGCTGTGTGGTCGAAAAGCGACTCATCGACCATAAGACCGTCTTCCCCATCGAACTCTGCACCATGCCGGGCTTCGCCGGATCCAGCGCCTACTACCTCCGCTATATGGATCCGCACAACGACCAGGCACTCGTGGGCAAGAAGGCCGACGAGTATTGGCAGAACGTGGATCTCTACGTCGGCGGAACGGAGCACGCCACGGGCCACCTCATCTACTCACGCTTCTGGAACAAGTTCCTCTTCGACCTCGGCGTGAGCTGCAAGGAGGAGCCCTTCCAGCGACTGGTCAACCAGGGCATGATCCAGGGCCGCAGCAACTTCGTCTATCGTGTCAATGCAGCCGACGCTGCCGAACACCCCGTCTTCGTCTCCAAGGGACTGAAGGACCAGTACGACACCACGCCGATCCACGTCGACGTGAACATCGTCCACGCCGACATCCTCGACCTCGACGCCTTCCGCGCCTGGCGTCCCGAATTGAAGAACGCCGAGTTTGTCCTCGAGGACGGCAAGTATGTCTGTGGCTGGGCCATCGAGAAGATGTCGAAGTCGATGTTCAACGTGGTCAACCCCGACGACATCGTAAGCCAGTATGGCGCCGACACGCTCCGCCTCTACGAGATGTTCCTCGGTCCGGTGGAGGCCAGCAAGCCTTGGGACACCAACGGCATTGACGGTTGCCACCGCTTTCTGAAGAAGTTTTGGAAACTCTTCCAGCAGGAGCTCGTCGACGAAGATCCGACGAAGGAAGAACTCAAGAGCCTCCACAAGCTCATCAAGAAGGTGAGCACGGACATCGAGGTCTTCTCCTACAACACGAGCGTAAGCGCATTTATGGTCTGCACCAACGAGCTGACGCAGCAGAAGTGTCGCAACCTCCGCATCCTCCGTACCCTGGTGACGGTCCTCGCACCCTTCGCTCCCCACATTGCCGAGGAGCTCTGGGAGCAGACAGGCGGCAAGGGAAGCGTCTGCGACACCGAGTGGCCGACCTGGAACGAAGACTACCTCGTCGAGGACGAAGTGCAGATGCCCGTCTCCTTCAACGGCAAGGCGCGCTTCCAGATCAACCTGCCCGCCACGGCCAGCAAGGAGGCCATCATCGAGGCTGCTATGAGCGACGAGCGAAGCCAGAAGTACCTGGAGGGCAAGCAGGTCGTCAAGACCATCGTCGTACCGGGACGCATCATCAATATCGTGGTAAAATAGACCGACCAAAGACGATAAGCATAACAGGGGTCGGGAGCTGAAAACATCTTCCGACCCCTCTTCACAGACACAAGATTATCTCAATAGATTTTATCTCAGCAATAGTATATCTCTATAGTATATCTCGATAGTATCAATAGTAACAGTATATCTCAATAGCAATTATGTCAAAAACGGTAAAAAACTTTCTCAACAGTAGGGAGCACATGAAAAACCAGATGCTGGACTACCTCTGCATCGCCCTGGGCCTGATGTTCTACACCATAGGATGGACCTGCTTCCTCTTGCCCTACAAGATTGTGACAGGTGCGCTGACAGGTCTCTCCGCCATCGTATTCTACGTCACGGGCATTCCCATTTACCAAACCTACCTGACGCTCAACGTCGTCATGCTCATCGCGGCGCTGAAGATCCTGGGCCTGCGCTTCCTGCTCAAGACCATCTACGCCATCGTCCTGCTCTCCACCATGCTCACGCTGGCACAGAGTTGGATGACGGGGGCCGACGGCCAGATGATCCAAATCCTCGGAGCAGGCAACACGTTCATGGCCTTGATTATTGGCACGATGTTCACCGGATCGGGCCTTGCCATCGTCTTCCTGAGCAATGGATCGACCGGTGGCACGGATATCATCGCAGCCTGCATCAACAAGTACAAGGACATTTCGCTGGGCAACGTCCTCATCTGCGTCAACTTCTGCATCATCGGTTCCTGTCTCTTCTTCTCAGCCTTTGGCGCAACGATGCAGGAGCGTCTCCACACGGTGGTCTTCGGCCTCTTCACGCTGCTGACGGAGAACGTCACGCTCGACTACGTATTCAACTCGCGACGACAGAGTGTACAATTTCTTATCTTCTCCAAAAACTATGAGAAGATAGCCAGCGCCATTGGCAGCACGACCCACCACGGCGTGACGATCCTCGACGGCTACGGCTGGTTCACCAACACGCCCACCAAGGTGCTCTTCGTCCTGGCCCGCAAGCGTGAGAGCCAGTACATCTTCCGCCTCATCAAGTATGTGGACCCCCACGCCTTCGTATCGCAGTCGGCCGTCATTGGCGTCTTCGGAAATGGCTTCGACGAGATCAAGGGTAATATTTCGGAGAAAATGCGCAAGGAAATGGCCTTGGGCGAGGAAACCGAGGCTGCTGGAGAAAAGGACCACACAGAGTCTCCTATCGTAGCGGAAAAGAAAACCGATTTGGAGGAGAAGAAAACTTCCTCGGAGGAAAAAGCATGATAAACAAGAAAATGAAAAACGAAAAGATAATGAACGAGAAGATGAAACTGGTTTTTGCAACCAACAACGCACACAAGTTGCGCGAGTTGCGCGAGATTTTGGGAGAGGGCTACGAGCTCCTCTCCTTGGCCGACATCGGTTGCCACGAGGACATTCCCGAAGACGGGGCTACGCTGGAGGAGAACAGTCTCGCCAAAGCCCAGTACGTCTTCGACCACTATGGCTACGACTGCTTTGCCGACGACACGGGACTGGAGGTCGATGCCTTGGGTGGCGAACCTGGAGTCCATAGCGCACGCTACGCCGAGGGCACAGACCACGACAGCGAGGCCAATATGCGCAAACTGCTGGCCAAATTAGGAAATAATAACAACCGAAAGGCACGATTCCGCACCATCATCACGTTAATAAGGAGACAGGACGCGCCGTCGGCCTCACCCCGCACGGACTGCTTCTGCGGCGAGGTGGAGGGAAAAATCGCCCTGGAGAAGCATGGCACGGAAGGCTTCGGCTACGACCCCATCTTCATCCCCCAAGGCTACGACCAGTCGTTTGCCGAACTGGGCGAGACCGTCAAAAACCAAATTTCCCACCGAGGAAGAGCCGTCAGAAAACTGGTGGCGTTTCTCCACGGAGAGAAGGCGTAAGCACAAGGCGGAACGGATATCCTTGCCCGTCCAGGCTTGTCCGTCCCCATTTATACCTATTATATCTCATAGATGATGAAACATTTCGTATCAGCCCTGCTCTTGTCCGGACTCCTGAGTTCGGCCACGGGCCTGCAGGCACAGGAAATCGGAACGTGGAAGGCGTATATGTCCTACCACAACCCCACATGGGTGGAGAAAGGAGGCGACCGGCTCTACGTCCTCGCCTCCAACGACCTCTATGCCTACAACGAGAAGGACCAGAGCATCCACACCTTCGACAAGACCAACGGACTGACCGATACGGGCGTGACGCTCATCGGGTGGAACAAGGGGGCCGCGCGCCTCGTCGTCATCTATGAGTCGGGCTATATCGACTTGGTCGATGGCAAGGACAATGTAGTGAGCATCAGCGACTACTACAACCACTCCATGACCGCCGACAAAACCATCCACAGCATCTACAACTACGGGAAGCTCTGCTACATCGCCACAGGCTTCGGCATCGTCTGCCTCAACGTGGCGCAGGCGGAGATAGCCAACACCTACAACCTCGGCTTTGCCGTGGACTACTGCCACATCGAGGGCGGCTACATCTACGCCGAGTCGAAGCAGAAGGGACAGTATCGGGCCCTCATGACGGACAACCTGCTCGACAAGGGCAACTGGCGGCGCACGGGCGAGTATGTGGCGCGCAGCGTGAGTCCTGACCCCGATCTGATGGCTACAGCGAAGACGCTTTCACCGGGCGGCCCCCAATACAATTACTTCGGCTTCATGCGCTATAGCGGCGGCAAACTCTATACCGTCGGTGGCGGCTACGGACTGACCGAGCTGCGCCGTCCCGCCACCATCCAGGTGCTCGACGGCGGAGAGTGGCAAATCTATGAGGACGACGTGGCGGCGAAGACGGGCCACCAGTATCTCGACTTGATGTGTATAGACGTCGATCCCACCAATCCTGCCCGCGTCCTGGCGGGAGGCAGAACCGGCCTCTACGAGTTTAGCAACGGCACCTTCGTCCGCGAGTATAACTACGATAATAGTGGAGGCTGCCTGCAGGTGGCCCATGGCGTGGCGGCTGGCAACAAGGACTACGTCATCGTCAGCGGACTGAAGTTTGACACCACGGGCGACCTGTGGGTCTTCAATGGCATCAGCGATGGTTCCTCCCTGAGCCAGCTCACTAAGGAGGGACAATGGGTGAACCACCACAACAAGTCGTTCATGGGCAGCGATAACACATCGCTCAACAACGGCGGCTGCCTGACCTTCGACACCTCGGGCAATCTCTGGTTGGCCAACAACCACTACAAGACGCCAGCCCTGGTAGTCTATCAGCCGTCCACAAAGGGTATCAACCGCTATACGCGCTTCGTCAACGAGGACAATGCCGAGGTCAATGGCGGCGGTGGCGTGCGTTGCATGGCGGAGGACCGCGACAGAAATATCTGGGCGGGACTCAACGGTGGCCCTGTCTATCTGCAGCCCTCCGACCTGTCAACCGATCCCGGAAGCGTGGTCTTCCAGCAGTACAAGGTGCCACGCAACGACGGCAGCAACCTCGCCGACTACCTGCTCAACAACATCGACATCACCTGCATGGCCGTCGATGGCGGCAACCGCAAGTGGTTTGGCACGGGCGGCAACGGCGTCTATCTCATCAGCGCCGACCTCAACACGCAGGTTCACCATTTCCTTTCCTCCAACAGTGGCCTCGTGAGCGACAATATCGAGTCGCTGGCCATCGACCCCAAGACGGGAGAGGTCTTCATCGGCACCGACAAGGGTCTCTGCTCCTATCTGAGCGACGCCTCGGAGCCCTCGCAGACGATGGACAAGGAGACAACCTACGCCTATCCCAATCCCGTTCGCCCTGACTACCGTGGCACCATCACCGTCACGGGACTGAGCTACAACGCCGACGTGAAGATCGTCACTACCGCAGGAACACTCGTGGCCGAGGGTAGAAGCCAAGGCGGCACCTTCACATGGGACGGCAACGACCTTGACGGCAAACGGGTGGCAAGTGGCGTCTATATGGTCGAGGCAGCCACGGAGGATGGCAGCAAGGGTGTGGTCTGCAAGATTGCCGTCATCAACTGATTTCCCTCGCCCCCTGCTATAAAATCTCTGTAGGTTTCAAAAACAGCTCGGCCATAGAACTTCTGTTGGGTTTCCAACCCCAACTCAACCATCGACTATCCGTCTCCAAAGACATACGAAATAAGAAAAAATGAAGAAAGTCACCCTGCTCATCCCCTGCTACAACGAGGAGTCGTCGCTCCCCGCCCTCCATGCAGCTCTGTGCGAGGTCATGGACAGCCAGGTGCAATACCAATGGGAGGTATTGCTCATCGACGACGGCAGCCGCGACCAGTCGCTGCGCGTTATGCGGCAACTGCGTCGCAAGGACCCGCGGGTGGCCTTCATCAGCCTCTCACGCAATTTTGGCAAGGAGAACGCCATGCTGGCGGGCTTCGACCACGCCTCGGGCGACTGCGTAATCATCCTCGACGCCGACCTCCAGCATCCGCCTGCCCTCATACCCGACATGCTGCACCTTTGGGAGGAGGGAGCACAGGACGTCTATGCGCGGCGAGACATCGCCCGCGAGAGTTGGCTGCGCCGCCGTCTGAGCCGCCTCTACTACAGCCTCCTCAACCGTTCCACCCGCTTCGACGTGCTCGAAAACGTAGGCGACTTCCGCCTCCTCGACCGTCGCTGCATCCTCGCCCTACGGCAACTTCGCGAGTCGCAACGCTACACCAAGGGCATGTACGTGTGGATTGGCTTCAAGAAACAGGAAATCAGTTACCACGAGCAGAAGCGCACGGCAGGCCAGTCGTCCTTCAACTTCCGCCGCCTGGCCGACTTGGCCATCGACGGTCTGACCTCCTACACCACCGCCCCGCTCCGCCTTTCCACCCTCATCGGCCTGCTCAGTGCCCTGCTGGCCATCCTCTACATGGTCTATGTCTTCATCAAGACACTCGTGGTCGGCGAAGCTGTCCAAGGCTTCCCCACCATCGTCATCCTCATCCTCTTCCTCGGAGGCGTGCAGCTCATCTCCCTGGGCATTATCGGCGAATACCTCGGCAAAGTCTTTATCGAGACCAAGCGCCGCCCCGTCTATCTAATAGACCGTATGGAAGGTGTGGACCACGTGCTCACCAAGAAAGAGGAAGAGAACGCTCAGTAGCGTCTTTCCTATACATTAGATCAGTAGGTTTTCCTATATATAGAAAAACCTACCTTCCTTTTTTTCTATATATAAAAAACTGAGCTTTATATATATATAGAGAAAAAACAGTCCGTCTTGATAGCGTCAGAACGACCAGCCAAGTCCGATGTACGGGTAGAAGGCGGACTTACTGAGGCCATGCTTATCGCCGAAGTTGAACGACGGCGATAAGCCTACGCGAAACATAAAACCGTTGGTACGCTGGTAGCGATAGCCGATGTTGCCAAACAAGAAATAGCCGAAACGGTTCTCCTTCGATTCGTAGCGCTCTGCAATTTCTTCCGTCTCGGGCGGCACGGGCTGAGAATAGAACCATGACGTTTCCTTGACATGATACATACCCAGACTGGCGCCAAAGCCTACCTCCAGTTTACTCTTCTTCTCTCCAAGCAGGTAATTCAACTCCAACGGCACACCCACACCACTGATTTTCTGATCGATCCAACTGGAATTGTCTCCATAACCATAGCCTATGCCCACTCGGTAGCCCCAGCCCGAGTTGCCCTTGAAACGGCTATCATAGTTGATGCCCACCACGTTTTGCGCACCAAGCAGTTCTACCGACAGACTGCGCGTCTTCTCCTGCGCAAGCACCAGCGAGCAGCAGCACAATGCAAATACTGAACATACGATTCTCCTCATAAGATAAGTTTGATTATTGTATAATTGTATATAAGACTTGTTTGTTGTTTTTTAGAACCAATCCGCTTGTTCCCATTCAGATAAAAAGTAAAATACAGCAGGAGACGGACCTTTCCATCATCCTGCTATATTTTTATAACTGATAAGCCACCCTACCCTTCATGCGGATCAACTGAGGGAGAGCATGCGCTCGATGGGCTTCACGGCGTCGCGTGCAATGGCAGGATCCACCTCCACGGCAGGCCAGCCATACTTCAGTGCGTTATACACCTTCTTGAGCGTGTTCTTCTTCATATACTCACACTCCGTGCAAGCGCAGCCTCTGCCACCCTCCGTCACCTCAGGAGGCACGGGGAGGAAAGTCTGGTTGGGACAGGTGCGCTGCATCTCATGGAGGATACCAGCCTCTGTAGCAACGATAAACTCTTTGACCTCAGGATGATCCTGTGCGTAGTGGAGCATCGTGGCCGTCGATCCCTTCACGTCGGCAGCGGCCAGCACGGGCGCCTTACACTCCAGATGGGCCATGACGACGGCCTCGGGATGCTGCTCCTTGAGTTTGACGATCTCCGCCACACTAAAGCGCTCATGGACGTGACAGCCACCATTCCACAGCAGCATGTTTCTGCCCGTCACGGAGTTGATATAGCTTCCGAGGTTGTAGTCTGGTCCAAAGATGAGCTTCGTGTCCTTGGGGATGGAGTCGATCACCTTCTTGGCGTTGCCCGAGGTCACCACCACGTCGGTCAGCGCCTTCACCGCCGCCGTCGTATTGACGTAGGAGACCACCTCGTAGCCCGGGTGCTCTTCCTTAAACTTCCGCAGGTCCTCAGCCTTGCAACTGTCGGCCAGCGAGCAGCCCGCCGTAAGGTCGGGCGAGAGCACCGTCTTCTCTGGCGAGAGCAGCTTGCAGGTCTCGGCCATGAAGTGGACACCACACATAACCATCACCTTGGCCTCCGTCTTGGCCGCCTCACGCGCCAGGGCCAGCGAGTCGCCGACAAAGTCGGCTATGTCCTGTATCTCCGGCATCGTGTAGTAGTGGGCCAGGATGATAGCGTCCTTCTCGCGGCAGAGACGGCGTATCTCCTGCTTCAGATCCAGAGACTCATCAACGGGCTCATCAATGAAACCTTTCGACTTCCATTCTTCTT
>ULOZ01008583.1_pt1 | contig 11741 bp, 10 predicted proteins | sample 1953031 | NCBI WGS metagenome assembly ULOZ01 (sample SAMEA4835616, study PRJEB28245) | human gut metagenome | biome: gut microbiome; material: fecal sample | place: Denmark | collected 2008
TGTTGCAAAAGATGTCCCCGTGACAGTTTTCTCCTTATTTCCTGGAATTCTTATATTAACTCCCGGTGCTGTTATGTCAGGTTTTGCATACAGCAGAAGGCCGCTTTTTACATTAACTCCCCTGCCTGAAAATGTGGCCGCACTCCCTGGAGCACGCCCATTGGCGCCAACACATATTGCCCGCCTCGAAGTCCCCGGTATTGTAAATGTGTACTCAGGCGACGGCCTTAAAAATCCTGTTGCACTGCTTAATGTCGAAACCGGAGGAAGCCACATATTAAAGAATCCATCCAACACATTTGCTGCGGTAAATCTTATATCCCATATTCCAGAAGTAATATATCCGCTTGTCGCAACTATGGCTGCATATATCTCTTCACCCATATAGAATGGTCCCGGTCCATACGCCTTTGATACGATACGCATATTCTTAATGTTATGATGCACAACCCCCGCATTTCTTTCACTTATAACCAGTCTTTCCCCTGTTGGCGCAATAAGTTCAATTCTTGCATTGTCCATTGCCCTTTTCCATATCTGTATACTTATCTGAGGCTCATAATCACCAATTGCAAGCTCTTCATCCAGTACATTTCCACTGACAAGCTGACCTGAATAATGTGTTCTTCCTTCTCCTTCATTGCCAACACCTATACATATACTGCATCTGTATGTTGAACAGCAGTCATCTATAAACATTTCAAATATAGAACTGCCCTCATGATTGCCATAAGTTCCACCATAACTTATATTAACCGCAACCGGCTGACTATATTCAATAGCTTTTCTTATGCAGTAATCAACGCCTTTCATAATCTGCGTTGTCCTTATATATGCGTTTCCCCCTGAATTTCCCAGCTTTACAATTATAATATCTGCGTCTGAAGCAACACCACTCCTTCCACATGCAATAACTGCAACTTCATTGCCATGTCTGGTTACATCCCTAGCTGGCAGTGTCTTTACAGCTCCATTCCTGTAATCTTCCAGTATACTATTAATTTCCTTGTCAGAATATGTAATGCCTGTTGTCTGGTCCCACAACGTCTTAATTCTTGTTTTCCCTGAGTCATCAAGAAATTCATTATTACCTATATCTATTCCCGAATCAATTACCGCTACTAGTACACCTTTTCCAGTCACGCCTCCATACTGGGTTTCTCTTGCTTTTGCAACATTAACACAAGCTTCTGACTTAGCTGCATACAATTCAAAATATAATGCCTTAGGCTTTTCAATAAATATAATCTCCGGTTCTGTGGCAAGTGCTTCAATATTATCAATCGTTGTTCTTACAATCCAGTATCCACACAGAAGCTGCGTAAACTCTGCATTTGTATAAATGCCTCTAATCCTGTCCAGACTTCCAGCCGTCTTGACAATTATCTCCCATGTTCTGTCAGAGTCATCAAATCCGGCATCCATATCAGGTACCTGCTGCCTTATATCTTCACTTGTATCAGCACTAATCTGCAATAGATTTTCAATTCTCGGATTCACATATAATTCTCCAGTTAAGCTCACATAATATCTATGCTGACATCTCCAATAACATGAAAACAGCTGATGCATACGCACCAGCCGTCAATTAATTAAATATCATGTTTTCTTGATAAATTCTATACGACACTTAGGACACTTAATACTAATTCTACCCTTCCCCTTAGGAACTCTTATCTTCTGTCCACAGCTTGGACATTTGAAAATTCTATGTGTCTTACTGTCCTTAATTCTTGCTCTTACCTTGTTAAACTTACTCATGAATTTATAATGAATCTTCATGTACTTCTGGTTTTCAGCACTTCTTCTGGATATATTTCTTGAAAACATTCTGAAATATATGTACACAATACCAAGAAGTGCTACTGTATATATAACATTACTTCTTAAGAAGAAAGTAAGTATAATCAAAACAAGAACTACATATGATAAACATCTCGAAAGCTGGTCCATGCCATATCTTCCATACATAAATCTTGAAAAACTCTGCTTAAATCGGTTCATAAAAAACATTCCCTTTCTATATATTGAAGTAATTCACATCAACATACATATGGTAACACACAACCCAATAAAAGCAATTAAAAATGTATAAAATAAATATGATATATTAATATTCCATGTACTCTTCCCCATCGAGGTTCTTCCAGTAGAACTTATCCTCCAGTATCATATAACTGTGTTCTGAGTTCTCTTTAGGAATTGAAACAGAACCTGGATTCATGTATATGTAATTATCTCTCTTCTCACACTTAGGTACATGTGTATGTCCGCAAAGGAGAATATCCCCTTCCTTTAATGCAGGTATATTCTTCTCATCAAGCTTGTGTCCATGTGCAAGAACGATTGATCTGTCATTGAAATTAAGGTATGCCTGTTCTGCAAGTACATTAAAGTCAAGCACCATCTGGTCAACCTCTGTATCACAATTACCTCTTACGCATATAATTTCATTGCGTAAAGGATTGAGCATTGCAATAACTTCCTTAGGTGCGTATTCCTTAGGAAGGTCATTTCTTGGTCCGTGATAGAGAATATCTCCTAAGAGAACCAGTCTGTCTGGTTTCTCTGCTTCATATCTTTCAAGCAGCTTTCTGCAATAATATGCAGAACCGTGTATATCTGATGCAATCATTATCTTCTTCATATTCTGTCCTTTCCTTAGATAAACCAATTCTTAATTATCTTGCAAGCTTATTAAATGTTGGCACTTTATAATGTGAAGCATTACTTAAAAACTGAGATAAAGTATTAGGAACCTTGTATGTATCAAGTACCTTCTTCATAAAAGCAATTGATCTTTTCTTATACTTCATGCTTCGCAGTACTGTTACCGCAGCCTCATCATCATACCCCCTTGCAAACTGCTTTGCATATCTTGCAAACTTAGTTTTATCAAGTTCAGGAATGTCAAAGTAATTCTGGAATATCTCCATCGCCTCAATAATTCTTGTATTATCGAAATCAAGTTCTACTGCAGGTCTTTTCACCTCTATATTACCAATATGACATACAGACTGCTTACACACGTTAGAATACAGGCTTATATTGTCAGACTTAACATTCGTAAGCAAATATTTGTTATACAGGTGTATTCCGGTAAACATTCCGCTTGAATTATCCTCTCCAAAGAAATAATTCAGTAAAAGCTCTGTAATATCTCCCTGTGCGTCTGATTTCTTAATATACATACCTCTTCCAACACGGATTATCTCACCCTCGTCAGAGAGCCTTTCGACTGCCCGGAAGAATGCTTCCTGATTCATCCGCCCAAATCCATGCTCATACATGTCATTAGCCGACACAATTGTGCCATCTGCCACATTATCAAAGTAATCTAATATCTTATCTCTGTTCTTCATAATCTTTAGCACAAATGAAGCTGTTATACTTCTTCAATATCGATTGTCTCTGCTTCTTCTGTATCATCATCAGCAGCTTCTTCCTTTTCAGTTTCTTCTGCTTCTTCCTTATCTGTATTTGTTTCAGATGCTTCTGGTTTTTTCTGCTCATTATCAGATACTTTTCCATTAATCACCTTGACTTCAACCTCAACATCTCCGTCTTTCTCATCAAATATAACATCATCATCAAAATCATCATCTGATGCAAGGCAGTCATCCTCATCAACAAAATCAGAATCTTCCTCATCTTCTTCATCGACATAGAAATTAACAGGAATAACTTCTACATTACTGCATACAGCCTTACCAATAATATATACTGTATGGATTCCTTCCTCATCAACATTATCAACAAGGTTCTTAACTCCTGCTATCTTTCTTGAAATATCACATGTTGCATTGACACCTTCTGGAAGAATGATAGTTACTGAACTTGCATTACTTAAGAAATTAATATATACATCCTTCTCAAACACTGCAAGACCGAGGTCGAGTACTGTCTTAGAAGCCACTGCTTTAAGCTCGCAGCCAGCAAATACCTCGTCTTCTACCTCTATAACCTTCTTCTCTCCGATAGCATTATACTTACGGATTTCATCATCAAAACTATCATTCTCTTCTTTAGCAAATCTTTCCTTAGTCTGCTTGAACTTATCAAAAGCAACCTTGCCTGCTACAGCAGCAGCACCTACTCCTAAAACAACCTTAGCCAATCCATGTTTCTTTGCCATAGTATTATCCTCCAATTCACGCATTATAATGCAATCTACTCTTTGAATTAAATCACCACAAAATTTTATTTTAGTATATCATACTCCCTATACAAAAATCAACGCGAATAGACACATCCGCAATAATTCTGCCTGTATAGATTATACTCATGTGAAAGCTCAATAGAACGCTTATATCCCTCTTTTTTCTTAAAATCAGATAAAAGATACGGCATATCATATTCCTCTGATAGCTTTAAACCTATTTCATTAAGCCTGACACTGTTCTTTAGAGGACTTATTGTAAGCGTTGTCGTAAAATAATCAAATCCACCAGCCTTTGCAGTCTCACATGTCTTTCGCAGTCTCAGCTCATAACAGCGGAAGCACCTTTCCCCGCCCTCTTTGCACCGCTCATATCCTTTAGCTATGTCATAGAATTCTTTAGTATAATAATCGCCTTCTATGAAGGAAACCTTATACTTTGCCGGAAATTCACTGATGAATCTCTTCTGTTCTTCAACTCTTTTTCTGTACTCTTCCTCAGCAGATATATTCGGATTATAGTAGAATACAGTTATATGGAAATAATCAGAAAGATACTCTATGCAATGGCTGCTGCACGGTGCACAACAGCTGTGAAGCAGCAGTGTCGGAACTATTCCGTCCTTCTGGAAGCCCGCTATCTTCTTATCAAGTTCTTTCTGAAAATTTCTCTGTTCAAAAGGTATTCCCATATTACTTAACCTGTCCTGTTATCTCTTCCAACGCAGCGTAAAGCTTTTCCATCTGCTCATCAGTTCCTATTGTAATTCTTAAGTAATTATCAATAAGCGGCTGGTTAAAATATCTGACAAATATGTTCTTTCCCTTAAGCTTTTCAAATATTTCTTTAGCTGGAACGCTCTTGTGTGTTGCAAATATAAAGTTAGCCTTAGAGTCAGGGAATGAGAAGCCTAACTGTGATAATCTCTCCTTAGCATTCTCTCTGGTCTTAACTATCTTACCCACACACTCTTCAAAGTATTCCTTATCATTGACAGACTCAATACCATAGCTTATTGAAGTTCTGTTCATTGTGTATGAATTGAATGAGAATTTAACATCATTAAGTGCCTTTATAAGCTCAGGATTACCGAAGCAGTAACCTATTCTCATGCCAGCCATTGAGCGTGACTTAGAAAATGTCTGGACAACCAGCACATTTTCATACTTATTGACAAGCTCCATTGCTGACTTTCCGCCAAAATCAATATAAGCCTCATCAACAATAACAACTACATCCTGGTTATGTTTAATAATATCCTCAATCTTATCAAGTTCCATATAAAGTGCTGTTGGAGCATTAGGGTTAGGGAATACCACACCACCATTCTCCTTGTAATAATCTTCTGGAACAATATTAAAATCCTTATCAAGAGGCTGCTTCTCATATGGAATTCTGTAAAGGTCAGCCCATACACTGTAGAAAGAATATGAGATATTAGGAAACAATATTGGCTTGTCTGAATTAAAGAATGTCAGGAAACACATTGACAATACATCATCAGAACCAACTCCTACGAACACCTGATTATCATTCATTCCATAATAAGCTGCAATTGCATGAACAAGGTCTGTAACCTCAGGATCCGGATAAAGTCTTAAATCACTGATATTCATTCTCTCTGCTGCCTCAAGCACCTTAGGTGTTGGAGGATATGGATTCTCATTGGTATTAAGCTTTACAACATCTTTAACCTTAGGCTGCTCTCCCGGCACATATGGCTCAACTCTTCTGATATTCTTTTCCCATGTCTTCATATATAAGTCCTCTTCTTTCACGAATAATTATAATCCCATCTCTTTAGCAACTTCTGCAAAATGTGGTAATGAATTAACAATTGTCTCATAAGATACACAGTATGCAATTCTAACATATCCAGGGCATCCAAATGATGATGCAGGAACCATAAGAATATTGTGTTTCTTGGCTGCCTCACAGAAAACAGTTTCATCTTCAATAGGTGACTTTACGAAAAGATAGAAAGCACCCTCTGGCTTTACACATTCAAAGCCTAACTTTATGAGTCCTTCGTATATTGCCTTTCTGTTCTTGTCATATGCCTCAAGATTAACCTGTGCATCAACACATTTTGCAACAACTCTCTGCATAAGCGAAGGTGCATTAACGAATCCTAAAATTCTTGTTGCTACAGAAGCTGCTGACTTAACATCTTCTGAATCTGTAACCTCATCAGGAATAACAAGATATCCGATTCGCTCACCTGGAAGTGAAAGCGACTTACTGTATGAATAACCAACAATAGTATTGTCGTAATATTTAGTAAGATATGGAACATCAACACCGTCATATGCTAACTCTCTGTAAGGTTCATCTGCTATTAAGTAAATCTCTGTTCCGTACTCCTTCTGCTTCTTATCCATAATAGCAGCCATCTTCTTTATAGTATCCTCTGAATATACAACTCCTGTCGGGTTGTTAGGATTATTAACGATAACGGCTCTTGTCTTAGGTGTTATCTTAGCTTCAAACTCGTCAAGCTTAGGCTGGAAATCAACAGTATTAGGTGAAACAACTACTAATTTCCCACCAAAATTGCTTACATAATTCCTGTATTCACCAAAGAATGGTGCAAATGTCATAACCTCTTCGCCCGGATTAAGTAATGTCTTGAATATTGTGTTAAGTCCGCCTGCTGCTCCAACAGTCATTACAATATTAGTATGGTTAAAATGTGTTCCGAATCTTCTATTAAGTGACTCAGCTATAGTCTGTCTCACATCCTCATATCCTGCATTACTCATATAGCCATGTATAAATGTTGATTCTTCATTATCTACTATATCCTTAACCGCTTCATTAACCTCTGCAGGTGCTGGAACATTCGGATTACCAAGTGAGAAATCATACACATTCTCTGCTCCGTATAACTTGGCAAGTCTGTTGCCTTCCTCGAACATTGCACGGATTACCGAACTGTTTTTTACTAAAGAAACCATTGAATCAGCTATCATTGTTTATATCCTCCCAAAAAAATATGACTACATTATAATCAAAATCATTTGATTTTACAACTTTCAATACATTCAATCATATGCTATTATTTATAATAGTTTCAAATTTATAATCTGGGGGATGAATATCATGTCTAAAGTTCTTTATTCAATATACAGATATATTGTTTTAGGATTGTTTCTCGTTATAAACATATGGCTGTTTCTGCTTAGCATTTTCAGCACCAGTAAAATGACTACTGATGCAAGTGAATATACATATTACACAGGAGATTATGTGTGGGTTCACCTTATAGTACTTGCCTGTATTGCAGTCCTTACCTATATTCTCGTAAAGAAAAAATTATTTATCATTCTTAACAGATACCTGACTGATAACGATAAAGCCTTCAGAAAGGTGCGTAACATTTGTCTGATAATCATTGGAATCACAGGGGCAGTCTGGGTTATTCTTACACAGTCGCATGCGGGTGCTGACCAGTATTATGTGCTTGATGCCGCTGCTGGCCTTAGAAGCCATGACTATACAATGTTTATGCGTGATGGATATATAGCCAAATACACTAACCAGATTGGGCTTTTATTCATTGAATACATTATTGGTTTCGTTGTTGGTGACTATAACTACATATTCTGGCAGCTTTTAAATGTCATAATGATAGTATTCACTTACAAAATGCTGGCAGATTTATTCTCAATATGGAAATTGCCACGACTTGCATCTGTCTTATTCCTTGTCCTTGGTATACTGTTTTTCCCATGGACACTTTACAGCGTATTTATATACGGCAATATAGCCGGCTTATTTTTTGCTGTCATGGCATTTAAATATACAATGCTTTTTGTTGGCGCATCCAATACAGACAATTCCATACATATCTCATATATTGCGGTCACTGGAGCTGCTATGATGATGAGCGTCATGGTTAAAAGTAATTATCTTATATTTATGATTGCTCTTATTTTATATACAATTGCCGAAACATTAAGACATAAGAACATACAGATTATTCTTGTTACATGTGCCATAGCTGCAGGATTTGCCATACAGGCAGTTTTTCCTAAATTAATCATAGAGAAAATATCTGGATATAATCTGGATAATGGAGCTTCATCATGGACATGGATAGATATGGGACTCCACTCGACAACCGCAACTGTATATGCCGACGGATGGTATAATTCCAGAATTGCATCTCTTTATGAAAGAAATGATTATGATTCAAAAAAGGAAGCCCAGGCAGCCAAAGCAGATATTAAAGGTTACATAAACAACTATAAAAGCGATCCTAATGCATTTACATCTTTCCTTTCAAAGAAGATTGCATCCCAGTGGAATAACCCTGGTTTTCAGTGTTTCTGGATAACTAATGTCAGAAACAGCAGTATCACGCAAAGTGGTTTTATTACAGATATTTTATCATTAAAAGGTGGCATACCTTTTATGAATTATCTTAATATACTGCAAAGTATAATTTTATTTGGAAGTATGCTATATGCTGTTTATGCTCTCTTCTTTAATTCAGCTCCAGTTTCAACCGTACTTCCACTGACATTTATAGGTGGTTTCATATTCCATATATTCTGGGAAGGAAAATGCCAGTACACACTTCCTTATTTTGTATTGCTGCTTCCTTTGAGCATTATTGGATTTTTCTATATGGCGAAAGTCTTTATAGATTTTTCAAAGAAAAACATATATCATTGTGCAGCTGGCTTAATAGTCCTTATATTAGTCACAATCATATTTAACCACTTTATAATAATTAACCATGACAATAAAAGTTATAAAGAATATAAGGATTATACTATAAAAGTTGAATCTGGTGAAATAACTGAAACTGATAACTGATTATACATCTGGGGGTTATATGAGTGAAAATAAAAAAAATTGTTTATATATTGTAATTCCATGCTACAACGAAGAACAGGTTCTGCCTGTTACCTCAGGCATGTTTCTTGATGAACTTAACCATCTTATCAAAGCCGGCAAAATTAGTTCTGGCAGCAGGATAATGTTTGTCAATGATGGAAGTTCTGACAGTACATGGAATATCATTACGGATTTATCAAAGAAGGATGAGCATTTCATCGGAATAAGCCAGAGCCGCAACCGCGGACACCAGAGCAGTGTACTTGCCGGTCTTATGGAGGCTTCCCAGTATGCTGATATTACTATATCTATAGATTGCGACGGACAGGATGATATTCATGCAATGGAAGATATGGTTGACGCTTACCACGATGGCTGTGATATTGTCTATGGTGTAAGAAATGACCGTTCAACAGATACATTTTTTAAAAGAAACACAGCCAAAGGCTTCTATAAAATCATGGCAAAGCTTGGCGCAGAAACTGTATATAACCATGCCGATTACAGGCTTTTATCAAAGCGTGTGATTAATGAACTGGCACAATTCAAAGAAACTAATCTGTACCTTCGTGGGCTTATCCCGCTTGTCGGTTTTAAAAGTACAAGCGTATATTATTCAAGAAGCGAACGACTTGCCGGAAAGTCACACTACCCTTTCAGCAAAATGCTTAACCTTGCATTAAACGGCATTACAAGCCTTAGTGTAAAACCACTCCGTCTTGTTATGTCACTTGGTATTATAGTTTCAATCATCAGCTTTATCGGTGTTATATGGGCTGTCGTTGACAACCTGCTCGGCAACACAGTAACCGGCTGGGCAAGCACAGTATGTATCGTATGCTTCATGGGCGGAGTACAGCTTATGTGCCTTGGCGTTATCGGGGAATACATCGGGAAGATATATATGGAGGTCAAGAATAGACCTAGGTTTATTATCAGCGAGAGGACTTATGAGTGCAATGAAGATAAAAAGTCTTGATGAGTGATACTGGAAACTCATTTCCTATAAAACACTCATGTATGTGTTTCTTATGTGTTTATTTCCGCTTCCGTCCTATAAGAATCCTCATACCTGTTGATTTATAGGTAACTTTTCATATAATTCACGCTTTTTCAGCCCGTAAATACCTTTTTCTCATGGACTGAACCTATAAGAATCATTATTTGAACTAATTTATAGGAGTTTTTCTATCAATTTCAGCAAAAATTCTTCTTCATAGCAAAAAAATACCTATAAGAAGTCATTCAAAGACTCCTTATAGGTATTTTCATCATTATTTTATATCCATCTTAATAGTCAAGTTTGTAATTCACCTATAAATCACACACTTTACATCATTTTATAGGTAAGCGCTGAGGCATTCCAGACTTATGCAACCCTCTGACGCATCATAGCATTCAGCACTCATGCAACAAGAATCACTACTTCACGCTATCTTATAAGCTTTCATCATTCCACACCATCAATAAATCTGGCAACAAAGCTTAATGCTGCACCAAGCCCTGATTTTCTGCCGCCGCCATCTGATATTCTTAAATAATCCGCATCAGTTTCAAAGGAATAATCATTAACAAGACGTTCTTTAATACTATTCTCATATTGCTTAAGATATGGTGCAACTGTTCCGCCAAGAACAATATCACAGTCCATCATTGTGTATATGTTATTAATTCCAAGAGCCAGATTGTCCATATATTCATCTAACACATTAGCATTATTCTTATTTCCCTGCGCTGCCATTTCAAAGAAATTGTCAAGCGTCATGTCAAGCTCTGATGATAATACTTTCTCTGATACATATGCTTCAAAACAGCCCTTCTTACCACACAGACACTGCTTTCCTCCAGGGTGAATAACCATATGTCCGAATTCGCCACCGCGGTTATGAACACCATTTCTGATTGCGGAAGCGTTAATATATGCACCTCCGACACCTTCACCAAGCATAATATATATTTTTTCATCTTCAGGCTTTCCGTTAAACCAGTGGTCTGCGTATGCCTCTGCCCTCGCATCATTCATCACTACGACTGGATAATCAATAGCTGATATAAGCCTTGTAAAATCATAGTTCTTAGCTTTTAAAGGTGGTGCTGAGATAAGAATCCGCTTTTCATCATCAAGTATTCCCGGAATTGTAATGCCAACTCCCAGAATGTCATCTGCATCTGCTCCAACATAATCCACTGCATGTCTTACCGCATTTGTAAGCTTCTCAATATATGCACTGCTTTTGCTAAAATGTGCTTTAACAGCCATACTGTATATAATCTGGCCTTTAAGTCCGACTACATCTATATTAATATAGTCAGCTTTGATATTCACGCTGATGGCTTTTCTTGCATTATTATCAATAGTAATTGCCTGTGCCCTTCTTCCACCCGTTGAAGTGAAATTGCCAACATATTCTATAAGTCCATCTTCCATGAGCATCTTAAGATTCTGATTGACCGTCGGCAGCGACAGACCTAACTGGTCTGCTATCTCCTGCCTTGATATCTTATCTGAATTATATATCAGTCTGAATATACGGTTTTTATTAAGTTTTTTTACATCCGTGTTCGTTAGTTTCTGTGATGAATCCATCCATTACCTCTCGCCTGATTCCGGTCAACTTGTGTGTCAGTTATATTATTCGCCAAATACAGCAATATAATCTTTCTTGAATTTCTCAATTCCTGCATCTGTAAGCGGATGATGAACCATCTGCTCAATTACCTTGTATGGTACAGTTG
>ULOZ01028233.1_pt1 | contig 11601 bp, 10 predicted proteins | sample 1953031 | NCBI WGS metagenome assembly ULOZ01 (sample SAMEA4835616, study PRJEB28245) | human gut metagenome | biome: gut microbiome; material: fecal sample | place: Denmark | collected 2008
ACTCAAAGGAGTGTTATTGCTGAATAGTTACTTGGTATTCTACATGTGTTGAGTTCCATACTGAGCAATAAGTACATAAAATGATATACAATTTTAATAAAGAATATATTCAACATTTATGCGCACATCAGAAACAAGCGTTTCTTGAAACACTTTCTGAATATGAGCAAGATTCGAATTCCGTCCATATAAATTATGTGGACAGAAATTATGAATGTATGCCCATGTTTGCAACAATTAGAGATAGCAAAACATGTGCTATTTCTATGTTTTCTGGGTGCGGTGGACTTGATATTGGTACCCAAATGGCTGGTGTTAGAATTATTTCCACTCTTGATTTTGAGCCAGCAACAGTTGATACTGTAAAGGCTAATAAATTTTTCTCGTTAGCTGAACATAATTGTGCGGATGTTAGAAACATCACAGGAGAGTTTTATTCAAATGTAATCAAAAAAAACAATCCGGATAAACTCATTATTGTTGGTGGACCGCCTTGTCAGCCCTTTTCCAAGGCTGGATATTGGATTACTAACGAAAAGCGCAAAGCATTCAATGACGAGCGCAATATGGTTGGTGAATACTTACGCATAATTTCCGAGATACGCCCTGATGGATTTCTTTTGGAAAATGTTGAAAGCATTTTACACCCAACCAACAGACCTGTCATTGATTTTATTGAGAATGAAATCATTAAAATGGGATACCATTTCAAGCGTATTCTTGCAAATGCCGTCGAATATGGCATTCCTCAAAAAAGGAAAAGAGTCATATACTTGGCAAGCAGAAATATAATAGAAGGTGAACCCGACAAACTTAGTAAAGAAGAGTCAAGTAGGGTTAATGTACTCGATTGGATTGGTCGTTTTGATACAGCAGATTTAATTGAGGATGAGGAGTTTACCACAGGAAAGACGTATGACTACGAATTATCCGAAGTTCCTCCTGGACACAATTATATTGCTCTTTCTGCAAGAGATGGTTACCCAAATCCGAAATTTGTTGCAAACAAACGGTATTGGAACTTTCTTCTTAAATTACATCCACTTTTGCCGTCATGGACTATTGCTGCTCAGCCAGGTCCATGGGTGGGTCCATTCCATTGGAATAACAGAAGGCTTCGTGCAAATGAGGTAGCTGCCATACAAACGTTTCCTATGGATTATAAATTTGTGGGAAGTAGAAGGACAATACAAAAACAAATAGGAAATGCTGTCCCCTCTATCTTGGGACAGAGATTCGTAGAACATTTAGTAAAAAAATTATGATGAACCCCAAAATAGTGAGTATATTCTCAGGAGTTGGTGGTATTGATACTGGATTTAAAAATGCTGGTTTCAGTACCATCTTCGCCAACGACAATTGGAAAAATGCTTGTGAAAGTTTTAAAAAAAATTTTCCACAAGCAGAGGTTGTGTGTTCCAGCATTGCGGATGTTGATTTTAAGGCAGTACGCAGTAAATATGGGGGAATAGATGGGCTTGTTGGAGGCCCTCCTTGTCCACCTTTCTCAAAATCACGTTTTTATCGTACTGATAAAAAACGCGGAATAGAAGATGAAAGTGGATATTTGACTGTAAGTAATTATTTTAGGGCATTGGAAGAACTTAATCCAAAATTCTTCTTTTTTGAAAATGTTGCAGGCTTTGTATATAAACCACATCAAGCTGCATTGGATATGGTAAAGGAAGAAAGTGAAAGATTGGGGTATAAGATTATATACAAAGTTCTTAATGCCGCAAATTATGGAGTCCCTCAGATAAGACAACGCTTCATTTGTGTTGGCGTAAAGAAGGATTTGCCTGATTTTGAATTTCCGAAGGAACTATATTCCGAAGATGGGAAAAATGGGAAGAAGAAGTGGGTAACTTGTGGCGAGGTCATTGGCGACATAGATTATGACTTGCCTGAAGATAAAGATCGCCTTGCAGGGTCTAAGCATAAACATTTGCTTCCACTCATACCTCCAGGAGATAACTACTTGTTTTTCACAGAAAAAAGAGGATACCCGAATCCGATTTTCAAATGGCGTTCAAGATATTGGTCCTTTCTATTGAAACTGTCACCAGAAAAGCCTTCATGGACAATTCAAGCAAGTTTCTCTAATAATATGGGGCCATTTCATTGGAAGAATCGATTCCTTCGTATTCAAGAAATACAAAGAAATCAAACATTTCCTGATGGCTATGTTTTTTTAGGGAATTTCTCTGACCAATGGAGACTGATAGGTAATGCAGTTCCCCCAAAATTAGTAGAGGCTATTGCACAAAATATAATGTCCACATACTTTAAAACAAAATAAATATGGGACGCATTGTTGACACAAGAGCATCTGGATATCCTATGATTCCAGGGCAACCTTTTACGGAATATAACGCAGATGAAGAATTCCTTTATCAAATGGAAAAATATTTCCATGGATTAATGAAATTTGACATCATCTCTCGCAAGGGGTCAAAAACTAAAAGAGTTGACTTCTTGCTGAGAGGCTCTTTCCCGGAGAACGAATTCAGCGACAACTACTTTTATGTTTATGTTTTCATACTATATGAAGGTGGAAATGGAAGAGCGCATGATGATGAACTTAGAACGCAGTTAGGTTCCCATAATGTTTGGTCTCCAGACTTGGGTGAAAGTAAGGTAGCAACCGATTTTAGAGATTCGTCTTCTACTGATTTGACGAATAAGGAGTGTTATTGCATCGGAATCTACAAACAAGATGATAGATGTCATGATGTCTTATTTGTTGGAATGCCAGCAGAAGTGCTCTGTAAATCGGAGAATGAACAGATAAATCCAACATCTGCATTTCAAACATATGGAGAACTTGCAAGAGAAGCTTATATTAATGGCATATATCTTCATGAGAAGAGATTTTCTGCAAGTTCAACAAATAATTTAGTATTGTTCAAACCTCAATATTTTTTATGGTATATGAAACATCGTGACGAATTACATATAGGCGATATAGACAAAGCTAACCAGATTGTAAAAGACACTCTAATGGCAACATCAAAAAGTGCTGAAATTCATGTTTGCGAAAATCAGTCATCGCAAATAACAGCTTACCTCGCCGCTCTTCGTACAAAACCCTTCATGCTTCTTGCTGGTATCAGCGGAACAGGCAAGAGCCGAATTGTACGCAAATTGGCACAAGCTACGGTAACCAAGGATTTGCAAGAAGCGGATGGATATAAGGGAGAAGACTTTGAAAATGACAGATGGACACTTCACTCTCCTGCCAATTTTGAGTTGATTCAGGTAAAACCAAATTGGCACAATTCAATGGATGTCATCGGTTATCTGTCGAATATTCCAAGTCCTCACTATGTATTCACACCATTTATTGAGTTTGTTGTCAAAGCATGGCAGCATCCAAAGGTGCCGTTCTTCCTTTGTTTGGACGAAATGAACCTCGCCCCTGTAGAGGAGTACTTTGCCGAATTTTTGAGTGCCATTGAAAGTCGTAGTTTTGAGGATGGAAAGTACCTAACCGACCCTATCATAAAGCCATTTAATTCATTCGGAAAGGCTAAAGACGAGAAGGGCGAAGAAACAAACGTCGGTGACATGATGGTAAATACGCTGTTCCCAAAATTTAAAGCGAGCGACACTGAATCTGACGTAGCAAAGCTTATCAAGCATTTCCGTACAAAGGGACTAACCTTGCCCAAGAACCTAATCGTTATTGGTACTGTAAATATGGACGAGACAACGTTCTCTTTCTCTCGAAAGGTGCTAGACCGTGCCATGTCAGTTGAAATGAACGAGGTGAACTATGGCAGCTTCTTGGAGGACACTACCGATGATGACATCAAATTGATAGTCAAAGCATTCGAAGAAGAAAAGTATGGCAGGGGAGTTGCATTGAACGCTCTGCTCGTAGACCGCCACATAGAAGCCAAAGAGGTGAAGAAAGAACTTGGTGATAATGCAAAATTCGTCATAGCCTATCTAACAAACGTGAATGCCATTCTTGAAGGAACGCCATTCAAATTGGGTTATCGTACCGCCAATGAAGCATTGATATATCTTCGAACTGCACAGGAGTTTGGCCAAGCCGACCGTGTGGCTGCTCTTGACAACTTCACGTTGATGAAGATTCTCTCACGCATCGAAGGTGACGAGAACAAGTTAAAAATTACAGACTCAGAAGCCGACAAGGAGCGTCTTAACAAATCCCATGTAGACTGCGAAAGAGCAAAATCGCATGGTGACTTGAATGTGTTGACTGCTCTGAGAGAAATCATTGTACAGCAGTTGGGAGAATACTACAACATAGAGGAAGAAGTAACCCTCGAAGAGGGAGACGAACAAAATGACAAGATGGCAGAAGGTGAACAGGTAGGTGAAGCCGCACTACAGGTGCCAAGAGAGGAACATGGTGAAAAACTGAAATCAATCAAGAAAATTGATAATATGCTCAGTCAACTCAAACGTGACCACTTCGTTTCCTATTGGAACTAAACTCATAGATAACAAGAATCATGGCAAGTGTATATAATTTTGAAATAACAAACAGCGACCTATTGGTAAGGTTCTCTTGTCCTAATCATAATAGACGGATAGCCGAAACCATCAGAAATCTGTGTATCGACACTAACGACCCAGATAGTGCCGTCAAGAAGTCATGTCGTTACACTTCCATGGATGCTAATGTAAGGTTCTTTTTCAACAAAGAACAACAAGAGGGGAATGACATCCGTCACGAAGCTGTTTTTTTCGAAAATACCGAATATCCTCTCATAGTGAGAGGTAAAGAACTGACAGATATATCGCTTGCCATCAATGATCATCTTCGCACAGACGGTAAGGACAAAAGTACTATCATCAGTAGTGGTGATGAACTGTACGGGTCACTAAATTTTCACAATCAAGTTGGAATGACGGACTTTTGCTTTTCCTACAAAGTAAAAGGGGACAATCAGCCAAGGGAACTGAAATTTAGGACCGAGGTTTTGAGTTTCAAACTTGACTACCGTTCTGACTTGAAGACCATTATTTCTGACATAGAGAATGAATATGCAATGCTGAGTACTTCCTTCCTGAAGGACACTTATCTCAGTATGCGCCGTGGTATGGGAGAAAACAATCCATTGATATGGTGGCAGATTTTTAAGTCGTGCTATGTTGACATAGTGGATGCTGCAAGGCAAATTATTAACCGTCCGAAGCGTAGATTGCGTTCTGTCCCCAAATACGAAAGGGCGGAACGTATGGCTTGTATGCCGAGAGAGTTGGAGAACGAATATCAGGCACACAAGGATAACCCAGCCTACCTTTATCGTACAGAAGAACTCATACTGAGCCACGACACTATAGAGAACCGCTTTCTGAAATATGCTCTTAACGAAATGATGCGTCGCTTCGTCATAGTGAAGGATCACATCATGATAGCCATGCATCTTGATGATCCTAACCGCATAGACACTTCGCTTGAAATGATGGAAAACGAGATGATGCGACTTTGTAACAATTCGTTTTTCCGTGGAGTTGGACAGTTCAAGGGATTCGCACAAGACAACCTCGTGATGAAACAGGCGCAAGGCTACAAGACCATCATGGAGAAATGGATTGAATTACAGCAGGGTTATGAATTGGAAGAAGGCATGAGAAAGTTGGAGATCAAGGACATATGTGACCTCTACGAAATATGGTGCTTCATCAAAGTGAAGAACATCGTGCAGGATGTTATGAAGGAGTTGGGTAAAAATGCCAAGCCGAAGGTGAACGAAAGAGACGTAACCAACGATTTTATACCTCAGCTTGTGTATGGTGGTTCAATCAGTTTCATCAACAATGACGGTATCGAATTGGCGAGTGTGTGCTACAATGCGGAAGTACACAAAGGGAATTATAAATCTGCTATTAGTGGAACAAATACCATTACGACTGTACAACGTCCTGACATCGTACTCCGTCTGAGTAAGCATGAGGAAGGTGGCATGAAGTACACATATCTCTTTGATGCAAAATACCGCATCGCTGATACAGACGAGGATAGTAATTGCTATGGCAGTGGATACGATGTTCCGCCAGTGGATGCCATAGACCAAATGCACCGCTATCGTGATGCAATTTACTATACAGAAGAAGGTCGTGACCGTGAGCATCTAAAAAAGGAAATTATCGCAGGATATGTCCTCTTTCCTGGTCGCATACCATTGGAAGCCCTTGACATGGAGACTGGTGACTACTACTATCAGCAGTCAAATCGTCTCATCGGAATTGGAGCATTCCCCTTACGCCCAGACCAAGAACGTCATGCAGAGGATGGTTCTATCATAATAGATGCTAACAGTTCAGAGCAAGCCTTGCGTAAACAAATACGCCACTGGCTTGAAGATGGTAATGGACGTGAGAGACTACTCGAAGAAAGTATTCCTCAAAAAGGATTGGAATATTCGGACGAACCAGTAAACAAGGGTACTTTCTACATTGCATCAGTAGATATCCATGTAAATGCCGCCAAGGAATTAGTGTTGAATGGCCAAAGCAAAATATTCTTCTCTGGTTATAAGTCCATCCTTTCGGGCGTAGATTTTCAGAAGATAAAATACTTTGCCCCTGTGGATAACCATTTGGTAAAAGGATATTATCAGGTGCTTTCGGTTGAAGCAATGGATATGAGTGAAATACTGGCGAAAGAGAAGACTGAAGCCAAAGGTGCAGCCTTGAAATACGGAGGTTACGATAAGCCTATCCGCATTTGCTTGAAACTTGGGAAATATACTCTGCTATCTACTCCTTTTGTCTATGGACTTGACAGCAACGCATCCAAGGGAATTGCTATGACAAGAAAGGAGTTTAAGGAGTATTGCAAAGGTGTAATAATTTCTAAAGATTAATTTTGATTTCGCTTACTGTTTTATGGCAAGAAACAAAAGAAAAAAGCAAAAGGAAGATAAACAGAAGACATATATCATCAAGATACCTGTCTACACAACTTCTATCATAGAGGATGAACCTGGCCTTTTTGGTGCAATGAATTATTCTGATTTGGTAGAAATGCTTAAAAACGCTATTAGTGCTTTTAAATTTCCTATTGAACACAATAGCAACAACAAGGCAGTCGTTGTTGTAATAGATGGAATTTTACCAATTGATGTGAAAATTGGAAAAGTTCCAGCATTGCTTTTAAAAATATCTTCCTACAAAACAAATCTAATGGATGGTTATTTTGAGAGTAGTGAAAAAATACATTTTCAAAAGAACAACAAAATAGGCAGTGATGGTAATTATGTCTTATTCTATCCCATGATAAAGGGTCTGCAAAAAGACAAATATCAGCGTTACTTTCTAATGGTTGTATACGAAGATCCAACAAAAGAATCTGGCGAGGTAAGTAGGTTAGCCAAAATTGTAGCTAATAAAATTCTAAAGCAACCTATTCAGAATATTAAACCACCAGTGATTATGAAAGAGTTGGAAAAAATTGGCACTATACCAGAATTAAATATTCGGTATTATACCATAGACAATGACGACAACTCTGTTGACGTAAAATATCGGGAATATCTTCAAGAGTGCAAACTGAAGAAGGAGAAATTGCAGAATTTTAAGAACATGCCATTCGAAACAATGCAGGATTTACTTTCTGATTCAGAGAATGCAGAGAATTATAGGAAGAGAGAAACTTGCATCCTTTTTGGCAAGAAAGAATACCGAATAAAGAGAGAGGTTATTAATGATGCAACTGCCACGATAAAAGAAACGGCAGAAAAGATATTTAATGCATCATCGGCTATAACACAAGATGAATTAGACCATAACATCCATCAAACAGATTTTATGGTTGAGAAGATGGCAGCCGTCATAGGCAACTATTTAAGTGTGGAATAATGGAATTTAGTCCTTTAACATATAAACTCATAGAGGATTCGTGGACTCTACATATGGCAATAATAAGTATTGCCATATCCATTATTACACTCCTCTATTCTTTGGCGATAGGAAAAAGAGAAGAATTGAAGATTTTGTCTGATGCGGATAAATTTGGGCGCAATGACCCTATCATTGACGCTAAAATTTCCGCATCCTTGAAATATATCAACTTAGTCAAAAAGACTATTTCCTCGTGTAATCTTGTATTGACACTATCTGTAATAAATGCAGTGCTAAGTTGGATTTGTGCAAGGTTTTACATTTGCCAAATTTTTATAGGCGCCATCATTGTTCTATTTTTGATAATAATAAGCATAATAGCTTCATTATTACGACAATTGATAAGACAATACAAAAGAGATTTGTTAATATAGAGAATAATAAGAAATATGGCAAGGAAATTTGAAATACGAAACAGCACAGCTGAGTTCCTGACTTTCGTTGCGGAAGGTAAGGAACAGGGCATTCAAGTGCTATATAAGGACGAGACGGTATGGGCTACGCAGAAAGCGATGGCTATGCTCTTTGATTGTTCGGCAGACAATATCGGATTGCATCTGAAAAATATATACGACACAAAGGAACTGGACAAGGAAGCAACTACCGAGAAAATCTCGGTAGTTCAACAGGAGGGAACAAGAGAGGTGCGACGCAACACGTTGTTTTATAACCTCGATGCCATCATTTCCGCGGGCTATCGTGTCAACTCCATCCGTGCACCCAGTTCCGGCAATGGTGTACTTATGTCATCCGACAGTTCTCCCTTCGTGGCTATATCATAGACAAGAAGCGAATGGAGAACGGTTCATTTATCGGTGAGGACTACTTTGAGCACTTGTTAGCGGAGATACGTGAGATACGACTGAGTGAACGAAAGTTCTATCAGAAACTCACGGACATATACGCTACAGCTGTTGACTATAACAAGGATGCGCCAACCACACGGTTGTTTTTCAAGAAGGTGCAGAACAAGATGCACTATGCCGTGCATGGGCATACGGCTGCGGAACTCATCGTGGAGCGTGCCAACGCCGAGAAGGAGCACATGGGACTGACCACATGGGAGAACGCTCCGAACGGTAAGATTGTGAAGCCCGATGTGAGCATTGCCAAGAACTATCTGAAGCAAGTGGAACTTGAAGACATGGGAAGGCTCGTCAACGCCGTACTCGATATGGCAGAACGTATGGCAAAACGCCACATTCCAATGACAATGGAAGACTGGGCAAAGCGTATAGACATTATCCTTGAAGCTGGTGGTGATGCCATCCTGCCTGACGCAGGAAAGGTGTCTGCCGAATATGCCAAGGAATTTGCCGAGTCGGAGTTTGAGAAGTACCGTGTGATACAGGACAGGTTGTTTCAATCAGACTTTGATAAATTCAATGGCGAATTGCCGTTTGACGATTCTGGCAAAGGATGATTACAACTGATAAAATACCGCCCGACTTTAAGCATTAAGCCTAAGGTCGGGCGGATTGCTTTATTTCCCGAATGCCAAAGCAAACATAATCGAGAGGGAAATGAAAGTGTAGGCATAACAGGCGATGCTGAACCACATGACGTATGTCCAAAATTTGCCCGAAATCCACATGCCCTCATTGCGGCTCAATTGATTGCACATATCATAGGGTCTGCTAATTTAAGGCAAGTTGCTGGTAATTAAGAAATTAACATGCAAAATATTTGCTCAATTCAGAGAAAATGATTACTTTTGTATGTTAATACTCGTAAGGGCGACATGAAATACTACTCACGATACCGTATACACGACCTGTTTGACCTCCAAGAGGCTCTCTCGGGGTTGAGCAAGTCCAACCGCTGGGTCAAGCTTGCCGACCGCCTTCCTTGGGCCAGGATCGAGAAAGAATACAACAAGCGTCTGAGGAACAGCCATTGCGGAGCAGGCAACAAGCTCGCCCGCATGGTTGTTGGTGCCATCATAGTGAAGCATGTGGAGAATTTGAGTGACGAGAAGACCATCCAGGCCATCCAGGAGAGCCCGTACATGCAATATCTGCTTGGTCTTTCCAAGTTCACGGAAAAGCCCGTGTTCGTACCAGAGTTGTTCGTTTTGATCCGCAAGCGCCTTGACCAGGACTTCTTCAACATGCTGGCCGAAGCGGACGGGAGCAAGCCGAAGAAGGAAGGCTCCGACGAGGACGGCAATGACCACGGTGGTGCGATGAAGTGCGATGCCACATGTTGTGACGCCGAGGTTCGCTATCCGACAGACACTAACCTTTTGGAGGACGGCAGCAAGCTGATAGACCGCTTGCTTGACAAGTTCTGTGCACGTCAGAAGCTCAGGAAGCCACAGACTCACCGTATGGAAGCACGACGTGCGTTCATCTTGCTGATCAAGAAAAAACGCAAGGGGAAGAAACTTGTCAGCAAGACAAAACTGACCCAAATACGTTGTTTGCAGGCTGATTTCCAGATATTTCTTGATTTCCTGGGCAAACAAGCGGCCCATCTTCTGTCTTGCTTCAGCCGCCATGACTACAAGTGCCTGGGGGCAGCATTCAAGATGTACGAGCAGCAGAAGATGATGTTCGAGCAGAATGTCCGCAGCTGCGCCGACCGCATCATCAGCATCTACCAGCCGCATCTCCGCCCCATTGTCAGGGGCAAGGCAAAAGCCAAGGTCGAGTTCGGGGCGAAGATCGGGGCCAGTATCGTGAACGGTTACACTTATGTGGACCATCTCAGTTGGGATGCCTATAACGAATCATCCGACCTTGCCATGCAGATAGAACTCTACAGGAAACGTTTCGGCATGCTCCCCCGAGAGGTGCAGGTTGACAAAATCTATCTTGGGAAAGCAAACAGGCAGTATCTCAAGGACAACAATGTCGAGTGTTACAACCGCCCGCTGGGCAGGCCTCCCAAGGAGGACAACGACAGGCACGCCGAGGAGAAAAGAAGGCCCATATGTGAACGGAACGAGATAGAGGCGACGTTTGGAACATTCAAGAGGGTTTACCGGGCGAACGACATCCGGGCGAAACTTGAGAATACGGCCGACACGTGGCTAGGAGCTTGCTTCTTCGCTAAAAACGTAATGAAGTTCCTAAGGGGACTTCTTTGTCTCATTTTCGCAAAAACAGGCTTGGAGGCCCTCAAAAAGAGAGTTGTCGGCATCATCGACGACCTCGTGGGAGTTTTGACCCCGCCACAAGTCGGCTGGGGTGGGATAAATTAGCGAACCCTAATTATTTCATGCCACTGAGAATAAGAGAAATAACAAGATGGGTGATGTACATTTATCATTACACATTTCTTGCCAGAATCAAGAGTGTACTCATATCGTTTGGCAATTATATTTTCAAATTGCAATGGCTCTAGTTCTACACCTTTATACGCAGGGGTATTATCGTATGTTGGCTTTCCCCATGCGAAAATAACATCCGGTTCATAACTATTTATAACAGATATAAAAGGCTCTTGAGTTCGGACATAAGCATCATGAGGAGCTTGGGTAGTTGGAGTGGGAACGGCCAACTGAAGATAGTTGTAAAACATGATCTTGTTCCAAAAGTCTGTTTCTTCAACTTCAGGTTCTGGTTGAAATCCGAAGAAAGCTTTGACAAAGTTGAGGTAAGTCTGAAGCCATTTTTCATATCCTGGAGATGGTATTGTTCCTTTTTATCTCCAAACAATATAATCTTCCACCACCTTCTGTGTAGAATGCTGAAAACGGAGGATATCCACCCACCC
>ULOZ01003049.1_pt1 | contig 11579 bp, 9 predicted proteins | sample 1953031 | NCBI WGS metagenome assembly ULOZ01 (sample SAMEA4835616, study PRJEB28245) | human gut metagenome | biome: gut microbiome; material: fecal sample | place: Denmark | collected 2008
ATGTGTAAGAAAGTGTAAAAAATATACGAAAAGTGTTTTTTTACTTTTCGTATATCTTTAAAATTATTTTATAAATTATTTTTTTGAATATTAAACCAACGGATAATCCTACTTTATCTTATAGTGTTTGTTAAAACAATTTCATCATTTTCAAGATTATATTTTATGTTATATCCTAAATTTTTAATATTTTCTAATAATAATTTTATTGATTCAGAATCTTCAAACCTTGGTCTTGTCCTATCAATTATTATTTTAGAATAATTTTCCCCTAATTTGCATAAATACTCTTCAATATTGTCTTTATTTAATACTTTAAAATTCAAATTTAGTAATTTTAATTTCATATCAATATTTTGTATATCTGATATTACCTTTAGTAATAAAGTTGCATTAAGTTTTTCTTTTAAATTGTTTTCAATTACAAACATTCCTATCTTTTGAGATAACTCTTTTGTTACTTCTTCGATTCTCTCGTCATTAATCATATCTAAAGATTTACTTTTAATAGCTGTCGTCAAATCCGACTTTAATATTTCTTCTATCTCCCCTAAAGTAAATATAATATTTTTATTATCAATTTCTTTATGCATATTACTGTAATTATTTTTAATAAATGCTATAAACATTTCTGTAGAATAATTTCTTATATTCTCTATCATTTTACTTTCAAATACTATTCTCTTATTATTTATCAATTTTAATAATCTGTCTTTTCTTAAATTATTTATTTCAACATCATCCAATTTATATTTGCTTTTATTTAAAATCAAAGAATATGTATCTTCATTTAATTCATTAGAAACCATCAAATCTTTAACAAATTCTGTACTACTCTCTTCTTCAATTATGGTATCATTTGACAATAGGCATATATTTTTTTCTTTATCATTAAATAATTTTATCAAAGATAAATCTATTCCAAATTTATCATAATATACATTTATATTATCCCATTTTATTTCTACTAAATTATTATTAAATATATCTTTCCATAAACTGCTATCTTCTATTTCTGATATATTATCTATTGGATTGATTTCTTTTTCAATTATAATCTGCTTTTCTTCTAACTTAATTGAAGGATTATTTAATAATTCCTTAATTAAGTTCATTGAATTATTTTGTTTTCTAGATAACTTGCTATATACATTGTTCATATATAATTGTATTTCGCTATCAATATATGCTTTTAATTTTATATTTGTTGCTATTTGTTCATAATTTTTTTCTTCTATGTCATTTTTATTATCTTTTTTACTATTCAAAAGAATATCTAATATATTATCATAGTTTATTTGATATCTATTATTCTCTATAATATAACTATATAATTTCGAATTCTCTCTAAATTCAGCCGTATTATAATATTTTATATCAAATTCTAATAATTTTTCCTTGATACTCTCTAATTCTATATTTTTTAGTAAATTGTTTTTCTCAATATGTTTTATCATTTTATCTATATTAGTTAATGATTTTAATTCTGGAATTTTTATCTCTATTATTATTTTTTCTATTATTATATTCTTGTATTTCATTTCAATTTTTGCTTCTTCTATTTTTTTAAATATGTCTTTATCTATATTGCATAAATTTATAATCATTTCCCTTTTATGTTTAAATTCAACTGAATCGCAAATACAATCTTTAACAAATTCTATATATTTATTTGATTTTATTAATGTCTGAAAATAAATATCTTTTTTCTCTGTGCACTCCGATTTTTCAAGTAATATATCCAATATATTTATATTTAATATTTCTTCCTTCTTAAAATCTAACTCTTTTAATCTGTTTATTATCTTAATTCCATTATCTATTTTTTGATTATAATCTGTTTCTTTTCTATTCTTAACAGACATTATAAAATTATAATCATTCTCTGTTATACTTCCTTCATGGAATTTATTTATATAAGTATTATAATTTTCTTCTATATAGCCATTACTTAATAAGTATTCTATTAATTCACTATATTTTTCTAAATTTACTTTTATTATCTCTTTATCTTTTTGCATTAACTCAACTAAGGTATATTCTTTTGCAATCTCTATTTCTTTATTTAGCTTTTCTATATCCGATTTAATTTTCTCTTTTATACTATCAATTCCTTCTTTATAATCTTTATATTGTTCAAAAAATTTGGGGCATTTTTCTCTAAAAAAGTCTGATAAATTTTCTGTTTTCCAATTACCATTATATACATATTGTATCGTTGTATCTTCTGAAAAAATCATACTATCTTCTATGTTATCAACATTCATTCCATATCTAATTGTTATATCTCTATAATCTTTATTTCTTAAAGTTATTTCATTATTATTATTAACTTTGCTCTTTATCATATATATAGCTAATTCTTTAATATTATTTTTAGATGTCATGTTTTTTTGAACTTCATTATATTCCTCTTTTTTCTTTTGTATTCTTTCTTCATTTTTTGTTATATACTTTCTTATAATTTCGTTTTTATTTGAAAAACAATTATATATTTCCCCATCTTTATTTTGCAATTTTGCAAAATCTTCAGAACAAGTATTTTTGTATAGTAATATAGAAAATAATTTTTCGTAATCTGGTAACTTTTTACCTAGTGTTTTCTTATATATAATATATTCATTCACCGTATTTTTTAATATTCTCATATCAGATATATATAATGAAATATCTAAAATAAATTCTTCTGATAATTCGTTATCAAATCCATGACCTTTTATTATTTTGTATAATTCTTCTCCTGAATTTTCATAAGATACATATGGTACAACTGGTATAATAAAATCAAAAAATTTAGTTCTGTTATCTGCAATAAACATTTCATCTTTTATTGCATATAAAAATTTTACTTTTTTCTTTAATGTCGAATTTAAAGTAATATTTAAATCTCTTAACCTTTCAAAAATTTGAGGATTTTGAAATCTATCTAAATCTTCAAATATAATATATTCATACTTTGCAATATTCATAGTCTTAACAATAAATTCTATTTCTTCATTTAATAAATTTCGATTTGTTTCCTTGTTATTACCTGATTGATTTACTTCTACTTCAACATCTCCCAATTTCAATTTTATTTTTTGTAAGTTCATTACATACGATATTGAATATCCGATTGCACTCGTTAGACATATTATCTCTAATCCAATAAATACCAATGTTGTCCAAAAATTATTGGCTAAGCTATTATTAATCGATTCCATATTAAATAAGTATATTCCTAAGTCAATAAATGCAACCAAAAATATTGTTATTAGAGAACTTATAAAATCTCTTTGTAAATCATATTTATTTAAAATTGAATAGTATAGCTTTTCTATTATAACTTTTTCTAACGAATTTGACTCTTCAATAGGAGTTGCTTCATTTTCTTTTTTTTCAAATGTTGCTAAAGATATATTTAAATAATCTTTTTTATCTACATACTTACTAAAATATGATTGTATTATACTTGATTTTCCTGAAGAATATTGACCTGTTATTGCAATGTTTTTTACCTGTTCGTTCTCCAATGCGAACTTTAAAGCATCCTCTGCTTTATTCTCAACCATATTATTAGGAGTCAATAGTTCATAATTTGTTTTTCCTTCCATTTTACTCTCCTTTAAAGCCGAAAAGTAGAATGTTTATTTCATTCTACTTTTCTTTTGTACTACAATATTTCTTTCAAATTAATCCAATTATCTTTACTCATATCCTCAGTATATTCTGTATTGCAGAAATATAATGAGTCATTTTTATCATAATCTCTTACAAATCCCCATTTCAAATTATATTTTTCAGCATAGCTTTTTAAAACTGCGAATTTATTTTCTACTTTAATATCAATATTTTTTGATTCTCCTTCAGCATTTTCTCCACCTTTTGTTTCTATAATCCAGGTATTTCCTTCATAATCTTGTAAAATATAGTCAGGATAAAATGCCCACTTTTTACCTACTGCATCAACATATATTATAGAGAAATAATCCATTGAATGTTCTCCATTTTTGTAAAACCACTTTACTTTATCAGAGTCATTACAGTACTTTTCGAACATTCTCTCACTACGAGATTTTTTTGTACTATTAGGATAATCTTTATATACATTTTTTTCATAAATAATTGTATCCTTCATATTAGGATCATATTTTATGATAGCCATTTCAGGAATTTTAAAAGGAACTTCCTTGATTGATTCTGCTTTAAGAGCAACCTGTCTTGACTCTTGTGATACTGCCTCTAAAAAGTCATATTTTAATTTATCTTCATTATTTATTACGAAAGCATAAAACTCAACTAAAGATAAATTTATAAACTTCTTTGTAAACAGTTTTCTCTTCAAAAACATTCTTTCAAGTACAACTCTTGTTTTATCGTATTTCATACCTATTTTAGAGCTAATAACACCTATTGAATGTCTTAAATCAATACCATTTTTACTCGTATTTACTGTAGATTTAACTTTTATGGTATTTGCATTAGATATTTCATCAGAATCTATTTTTATTATTTTGTCTTGGACTATAGTGTTTTCTATTGTATCCCCAAATATATATCCTTCTGCCTCTAATATAGTTCTGTTATTTGTTTTATTTGAAGTCAAATTGTATTTTTTTATAAAATAATTTTGTATTATTCTAAATGTCTCTCTATCATCAAATCCATCAAAATCATTATTTTTAACTTGTTTTGTTAAAGTAAATTTTTTATATTCATCTTTTAAAAATACAATTTTTACATCTTGTGCATTATTTCCTAGTTCTTGCTTTATTGTTTCTTCATATTTTTCATCAAAAGTATATAAATAGCAATTATCCAATAAAACATTATCATAATGATGAGCTTGTGGCATTCTTCTAATTCTACCAATAGTTTGAGTTTCAAAATCTTCACTCATATTATCTCTTAATTTAACAAGTATTTTTGCTCTTGGACAATCCCAACCTGTTGAGATAGATTGTTTCATTATTAAAATTATTGGTTCAGCATCATTTTCAGATATATTTTCAATATTTTCTTTTCTATCTGCTAACCATATTGCAACTGTTTTATTTTTATATGAATATCCTTTATTGTTTAATAATGTTTCAATTTGTTCAATTAATTCATCTGATTTACTTGGAACTTGTATTATAATCAAAGGATTTACACTAATACTATTATTTTTATACTCTTTTCTAATTGCTTTTTGTTTTTCTAAAGCTAAGTCTAATAAATATTCATGTTCATTTTCTAATTTTGTATCGTTTCCAACATTTTCATTTATGTATAATGCTCTAGTTATAAGTCCTTCATTAATTACATCTAATTCATCAATTTGTATAAATTCTGCTTCTTTGTTTTTCTTAGTTGTAGCAGAAACTCTAACTATATAATTAGGTTTTAAATAGTCAATTATTGCCTCAGCCTTTACTGTCTTATTTAAATGTTCTTCATCTACAATTACAATAAAATTATAACCTCTGTTATAAGCTTCATCAATTCTTTCAAAAAGATTTTTTCTTTCTGCTTCCTTTAATGCTGTATTTCCCTTTTTAGTGATAGTCTCCCAATTTATAAATGCTGTATCTCCTGATTCAAATCCATTTAATAAGACATCTGATATATTTTTTGAAGTTAAACTAGGAAGAAACTTTGTCATTTTTTCTCTACTTTGTTCTTCTAAGTCTCCCTTTCCGTGGTGTTAGCCAAACAAATATGGTATTTTTATTTTCTTCGATATATTCTTCTATGTAATCCAATAATATAATTGTTTTTCCACTTCCAGTAGGTGCTTGTACTAAAACTTCCTTTTTGCTTCCAACTGTTGTTGCATCTAATAATTTATTGACACAATTAATTTGAAATTCTTTCAATTCTATACCTTGCATGGTTTGTTATTGCACCCCCTTAATTTCTTCATCAAAGTAATATTCAGGAATAATAAATACCTCAATATTATTATCTTTAAAAATTTTCACTTGTTTTGCTGTAAGCAATATATCTGATGAAATATATAGTTTTTCACACTCTTTAATTTGTTCAGTATTTTCACTGAATTTATCAATTTCATCTTCGCTCAATATTACTTTTATTCTCTTATCATCAATACTTATACCGTTTTCAAGTTGTATTAAATTCTTTATATTAACTAATAAATTATCTTGTATATTTTCTTCGTCTGTATTTAATCTTGGCACATATGCTGTTTTATAATATTTTAAATTTGATATTGTACCATCTGAAAAACTTATATCATCTTTTGTTTTTCCTGTTATTATTGTCTTTATTCTTTGATATGTAATATTTTCACATATGTTATTTTCATTATTAGTACATAATATAAATTTTCTTTTTCCATTATCTTCTTTATTTAGTTCTAACACTGCTTGAGCTGTAGTTCCACTCCCTGCAAAAAAATCTAGTACAATTCCATCTTTATTTCTCAATCCTATACGAATAAAATCTTTAAGTAATTCAACAGGTTTCGGATTATTAAATACTTTATTTCCGAATATACGAACAATTTGATTGGTTCCATTACCACTACTATATTCAGGTTTATAAAAAAATGATTTTGGTTTTTTAGTTGGAATATCCCCAATGCTTGGTCTTTGTTTTTTATAAAATGAAATTCCTTCCTTCCCATCCGATGTTATAATAACATTATAAGCTTCATTTTTAAATTTATTTTTACTCCATCTCCATGACATTTCTTTTCCATTTGTGATTGGATAAATTGGAGAAAAACCTTTTTGGGGCTCTAATGACCATTCTAGCCTATATTCTTGATTTTCATCTTTCATTCCACAAGGTGTTTCATCTAATACATATATTGGGAAATACAAATTTGGTCTTTTTTCTCTTGGAGCATTAACTCCTGTAGATTTTAAATTTGCACCTTTTTTATAATATCCAAAATCATCTATAAGCCATTCTTTCTCAATTTCATCCTCATCAATTTCAAATTGTCCTAATTGACATTTAGAAATATTCTTTGCATATACAAGAGTGTATTCATGTGTTCCCGCAAATCCAAATTGATCTTGATTTCCTTTTAAGTTCATAATTGTTGGTAATATACCAATACAATTATTGTCTCCAAAAATTTCATCACATAATAGTTTTAATTGAGCTTGTTCATTATCATCTATTGAAATAAATATTAAACCATTTTCAGCTAATAGCTCATATGCTATTCTCAATCTATTGTTCATAAAAGAAAGCCATTTACTATGCCTATATCCATCATCATTACTAACATATTCATCATTGTAAATAAAATCTTTATTTCCTGTATTATAAGGAGGATCTATATAAATAAAGTCGATTCTATTTTTATGTGTTTTCTCTAACAAATACAAACTATGCAAATTATCTCCTTCAAGAAGAAAATTAAACTTATCATTTTCGTTTGATATAATGTCTTTTTCTTTAACTTCTTCAAAAGTAGGTATTTGAGTTTTTAATTCCTCATCAACTCTCTCTTCATGTTCTTCCCATACAAGACCATATTTCTTTTTAGTTAATTCATACTCAATCAAAGACAAATTTTTTAATGTTTCATCATCATCTATATTTTCTTTTATTTTACTTATTGTTTCTAACATTTTATCTCTTTTTATTTTAGATAAATTTGTACTCATATTTTCCCCCATATATATTTATAATAATTCTATTGTATTTTATATCACAAAACGACTTTTTTCTCAATAATTACACAGAAATTTAACAAAAAAATACCAGTAATTTTACTGGTATGAATAATATTGCCTAGGAATCCTCGTATAGCCTTTATTATAATTTATTATTTTTATCTTTTTTATTTTTTCAATATATATCTTATTAAATTGATTTAACTCATCTTTATTTTCTAATTCAATTCTATTAATCTTCTTTTCTATTTTATCAAATAGTTTATTCAACTCATAAATAACATAAGTTAATTCCATTGTATCTAAAGAAACTAACTCGTTTCTACAATAAAACCCCATAGCACTAAAAGAAGAATGACCTGTTGAAAAAGCCCCATTTACATTGTGTGGTTCATGTTCATATTTATTTCTAATTTTTTTTATTTTAATAAAAGTTTTAGAATTTTCTTGCAATATTTTTTCCAAATCGCCTTCTAAAAAACTAATATAATCTTTTAATAGGCAAATGCCATCTTTTAAATTTAAAAATATGCTATTATCTTTTTTATTTTCTGTAAAAGGAATCAATCTTAATAATTCTGTAGAAAGATAAAAAAAATGTTCTTCAATTTCTTCATATTCCATAGTTTTTATCAGAAACTTAAATTGCTTATTTATTCTATCTAAAATGATAAAATATTTGTATATACTATTTATCCAATCAAATTTTTCCATATATTCACCTATAATAAATTTGTCTTTCATTATTTATAACACAAAAGACTTATTTTCTCAATATATTATCAATATTCAAAATCAAATTACCAGTACAAAATTATACTGGTATTACTCTTTTTTCTAATCTCACAAAATTACTTTTCACGATAATAAATTTATACCTAAATGAGTCCCCATTCATTTAGATATATATGACTACTTTTTACTTTCATATAGCTTATCAAATGCAATTTTTTCTTGTTGTTCCATATAGTCATCAATACTCTTTTTTCTGAATAAAATTCTTCCACCTACTCTAAAGTGTGGAATTTCGTTTTTTCTAACCATTTGACCTACTAGCCAATATGAAACTCCTAAATATTTTGCTGTTTCTTCAGTTGTTAAAGTAGTCCTCTCTATTTTTTGATAGTTTTCTAGATCTACCATCTTTCTCACCTCCCATATAAAATTATATAAGAGTGCTTTTATAAATCCAAACCTTTTACAAGATATACTTAAATATTCCAACAAACTCTATCATAATCATTTTGAATGTCGCATAGACTTTTTATTTTTTCTTTTAAATACTTACCATTTTCACTAGATAATCTATTATTAACAATAGCAACATTTATTATTAAACAAATATGATTAAATTCTTCATTTTCAGCAATGTCATGAATAATATATTCAGGAATTTCAAAGTTTATATGCTTTTGTAAATCATTTTTTATTTTATCTATCTTTTCAATATGTTCCTTTATAATTTCATATTTTTCTTCAGTCATCGAATAATCTTGATTATTTCTTCTCATATTACTTTTACTCCTCCTTCTTCTAGTATTATAACATATTTACTCATTAAAATGAATATTTTTTGACATTTTTACTCATTTTAATGAGTAGGTTTTGAATTATATTTTGCTAAAATTATTTTGAAAGGAGCCAATATTATGGATTTTTCAGATTTAGTAGCTTTAAAAATCAAGGAATTAATGAAAGAAAAAAATATAAATTCAAATCAACTTTCAAAATTAACTGGAATTTATAGCTCTACTATAGCAATGTTTTTAACTAGAAAAAACAGAACTATTCGATTAGAAAATTTATTATATATTTGTGATGCTTTAGAAATCAAATTGTCAGAATTCTTTTCAGATAAAAGATTTGACGAAGCTGAAGCAAATGAATGGAGAAAAAAGCCTGAACTATAAAAGATGTATATTACTAGCTTAATTAATATACATCTTTTATTGAATTATAATTTAATTATTTTTATATTTATCTCTTATATATAAGATTGTAGCATATTCGTGCTTACAGTTGTTTGGATATGGGCAATTACATTCTATTTTTTGTATTTTGTTATTCTTATTCATTATTATATTTACTTCGTATTCTTTTCCAAATTCCGTTCCTTGAACAAATGCTGTATATTTATTTAAACTTTTATTACAAGAGTACACCATATTGTTTGAATAATAATCTTTTCCTCTGATTTTTATCTGTGTTTCAAATAAATCCTCTATTTCATCACTATGTATATCTATATTAATTCCTTCGTCAATATCATTCCAATATATTTCAGGCTCTTCATAATTTGATAAATCTTCATTTATACCTAATAAATCGTTAATTGCTATTTTATAACTTCTTATTATTTCTTTTTCTTTTAATTCTAATAATGATTTATAAATTTCATTTGGAAATTCCGTTATATCTATATTAGCTCTATTTTTCCATTCTTTTATTGTATTTAATGAAGCATTTCTAGGTTGCATGGTTTTTGACTTTAACCCTGCTACTATAAATTCAGTTCCTTTAAATGGATAGTCTCTTAATATCTGTATGATAAAAACTAAATTATTACTATACTCATCAGATAACCCCATTATAGTCTCAGGATCTGAATAATGTTCTTGTAAATTTATTGAGCTTTGTAATATATCTATGCTTTTATCTAAGTACTCCTCTTTTTGTAATAAATATTCTAAACAGTAATATCTCTCAAATGGATTTTCTTTAAATTTCTCAAATATTTCATCAATTAATTCAATTTTTGAATTATATTTTAATATATCAATTACTTGTTTTAATCTATTTCCCTCTACTATTTCTTTTTTTAATGTATTATATACTTTTTCTCCATCTAATAGATCTACTATTTTTTCTGCTACTTCTATATCTTCTTTGCTTTTTTCTTCTTTATTAAACAAATACATGGAAATCATTATTGGTATATTATAATAATCAATATTATCAATGTGTTTCTCAAATTGTTCTAAGAAACCTTCATATATTTCAATGTAATTTTCATAACATGAAATTCCTTTAAAAGGCTCTTCTGCAATTAGTCCTTCCATTATACTACATACACCTTTAAATTCTTCATCAGATAAATCTGCTCTTTTTAATACTTTTAATAAATCAATTTTTTCAGCTACTTCATAGGATAGATACCCTAATGCTATTTCATTATCACATCCATTTGTTATTAGCCATTCATTTATACTTTCATTTTCGTTTTTTAATGAATTAACTAGATAGATTTTTCCCCACCCATTAACCTTCTTCACTAGCATAAATCTAATATCATTAATATTTGGTAAATTACTTAAAGCAATATTTGCATATAATGTAAATTCATCGCATAGTGCAAGTTTTTCTATAACTTTAACTAACTCATCTTTATCTAAAAGATCTATTAATCCTATTATAGCAATACCTATCTTTACTGCTTCAGGATTTATTGAACACATCATTAAATATATTGCAAGTTCAAATAATAGCTTATTATCAATTTCTTTGGCATTTTCTATTATCCAACTTAGTAAACTATCTATAGTTGATAAAACTCTCTTATCATTATTTTTATAATATTCATTTATAAGATTTCCATTTAATGCTGTTGAATCTTCTTGTAATAATTTTAATACTTTTTTCAAAAATTCTAACTGTTCTTCATCAACTTCATTTTTTGAGTGAAAATATGATATTCCATCTAATGCTCCTAATGCAAATTTCATTTTATTAGGTTGGCAATCAGTATATTTATCCAAATTAAAATCATCTTTTAACATTCCATTTGCTTTTATACTTTTATTAATATATTCATAAATACTTTCCATTTTTCTCACTCCCACTACATTTTATCATATTTCAGGCAAAAAAAATAGAGGTACAGAATTTTTAATATTCCATACCTCAAAATTTAGTAAATAAAATAATAATTCAATATAAATATATGAACTCTAAATTATTATTTTC
>ULOZ01016807.1_pt1 | contig 11388 bp, 8 predicted proteins | sample 1953031 | NCBI WGS metagenome assembly ULOZ01 (sample SAMEA4835616, study PRJEB28245) | human gut metagenome | biome: gut microbiome; material: fecal sample | place: Denmark | collected 2008
CAAGCCTGCAGCGACATGCAAGAAAGAAATCATCAATGAGCGGTGGCGGCTTTTGGTCGCTGCCCGATAATATAAGAAAATATGGAAAAAAATATCAAGGTTGTCTTTGCCAACCAAAAGGGTGGGGTAGGGAAGAGCACACTCTGCATCCTCTTCGCCGACTATCTTGCCTGGAAAGGCCGGTCCGTCTGTGTCATCGATACGGACCTTCAAAAGTCTGTTCTTATGCAGCGACGCAAAGATGCGGTCGCCCATAGCGGGCAGGATGAGCCGTATGGCGTGCAGGATTTCGACGTGGCCGAACCCAACGCGATGCGTCAACTTGTCGATTCTGCCTCTGAGGTGGAGGGTTTTGTGCTTTTCGACACCCCAGGCAATGTATCCCAAGACGGACTGCTTCCTCTTTTCGCTGGTGCGGACTTCATCGTCTGCCCCTTTGACTACGAAGACAAGACACTTGATTCTACGGGAATATTTGTCTCCGTCCTTGCCGCCATTCGCCAGCATGTGGGCGATATGCAGGCCCGCCTGCTCTTTGTTCCCAATCGCATTGATCCTCGTGTGGGAACGAAAGAGGAACAGCGGATGTGGAATGAGGCCGCGGCAGTGCTCTCTGAGCATGGAGCGGTGCTTCCGCCTATTCCCGCACGTGCCAACTTGCGTCGTGCCGATACCTTCGAGATCACCCCTCGGCAGCGCGGCTACGTGCGCGACTGCTTCGAGATCATGCTTTGGGAGATGACAAAATAGTTCCTAAAGCCAATCATCAACCGATAACAAACAAAAAGACAACTGATTATGGCAAAGAAAAATACGAGCGTTGCACTCCCCGGCGGTCTTGCCGGGCTTGTTCATGCGGCGCAACAGCAGCCACAGGCTGCCTCCACGACATCTGAACGTTCCGCTGTAGAACCAGCAAGCAGCCTCCAGAAGCAGGCTCAGTCCCCAGCCTCGCACTCAGGGCAGTACACCGCCGAGAGCTATCGTGAAGCCTTGGCCGAAGGCAAATCGCGTTGGGAATTGTTTTGTGAGATGGGCCGAGAGTACCACCGTGCTTCCAACCTCGGTGCGGTCTATATCGACCGCGACCTGAAACGGCAGTTAGGACAGCTTCGTGCCTCTTCCCTCGGCATTTCCACCTCGGCCATTCTCTCCTCCATCGTGGCTCAGTTCCTCTTGGAGCATGGCGACGAGGTGGAGCGCACCATCCATGAGTGATTCTAAAAACAGCGACAGGGGACTTGCCACATAACGGCGAGTCCCCTGTCGATCCTATGAAGGTGGAGCTGGTGGGATTCGAACCCACGTCCGCACAAGGAAACCATGTGCTTTCTACACGCTTATCCCAGCCTTTGGTTTTCGAGCGACGACAAGACCTGGGCCACCAATCATCGCCTTATCCCCTAAAAATTCACCTACGACACGGGGCTGCCGCCAGCTATTCCCGATTTACCTGCACCGCTTAATCTCCGGATTCGGGACAACATCCTCGGAGCGGTGTCTCGTCGCACTATCTTATAGCGCGATTAGGCCAGTAACCTACTATACTTCAGTTAGGCAGCGAGAGCGTAATTGTTTTCGCCAATTAATTTTTTGGTCACTCTGATTAAGGAGATAGCCACCGAGTCTCCGCGTGCTTACACACCATTTCGTCTTGCCGTCAAATCCAGTCAACCCCTTCTTGGAGCGCTTTTGTTGCGGCGCACCCCCGTCGCTGGTGCTTGCGAGCGGGGAAATGTTCTGCAAAGATAATGCAATCGAGCGCAATGGAAACTTGTTTCTAGATTGCCGAGTGCAGTTTATCTTATGCAAAGATAGTGCAAACCGAATGCAGAATATTAAGCTTGCTTGAATATTTTGCTGAGGTGCAGCCTATCTTCTGCAAAGATACGCTATTTCTATGATTAGGCCAAATTTGCGGGCCTGTTTTTACAACCTGCCGTGAATTTCTGTATTCTCAGTTTGTCTTGACGACAGGTTGGTCGTCTCGCATTTGCCAGTTATTGACCGACAGTACGCTGACGGCGAATGGTGCATGTGGATTGCCCGTATCGCGGATCAGGAAAACGATGTGATAGGTGCTTTGTCTGTCGAGATACTCCTGTGTCTTCATGTTCTCGCCCTCGAAGTCTTTGCACATCAGGAGATAATCGATGATCGGAATGTCAAACAAGTTCTGTCCCTGAGACCCGTCCGCCGGTCGGTAGTCGAGACGCAGACGGCACTGGTCGCGATCCTTCTCCATTAGCCTCAATGTTGATAGTGCATAGTTTACGACCTGCTGATGATCGATGCTCTCTGTTCGTGCACCGTAGGGTTTGTATGTCGTAGCGTGATCGGCTGCCGTGTTGTTGCTGGCGTCGAGGATGCTATTGGGTGCGCTGAGGGTCAGGAGGAAGTCGGTGTCCTGTACGTGTCGGCTTCCATTATAGTTGAAAGTGACATTGACAAACTTCGTGTCCTGCATCATGTCGACCGTTGCGAGGTTGTCACTCCTCAGTTCCACGTTGGTGGCATCGGCCCTTCCGTGGAAGATAAGTGGCAGACGGTGTGCGATGGTGTCGCCTGGCTGTGTGGCGAGGGAGACGGTCTGCGTATCCCAGTCGAAGATCTTGTTGTCGATACCTGACCATACGAGGCAGTCGTAGGTTCCCGCTCCCGCAAACTCCATGTCGGCATAGTAGCCCGACGCGTCGAGCATAGCCTTGTCGAAGGCTTTGTGTTGTGTCTCCCCCGTGACAGTGTTGCGGATGAATACGTCCGCCTTCTCCACCCGTGATGGTGCGGCGTCGGCGTGGAGCATGTTGTATCGGTGCTCGATCTTGACGCTCAGCGTGCCCTGGCATTCCGGGCAGTCGCTCAGGTCGTCCTTGATCCAGTCGCAGGACGTGAGCGCACAGGCCGCGATCGATGTCGTTGCGGCGATGGTTAGGATATGTCTGATAGTCATAGTCTTGCTTCGTTCAGAGTTGATTCCATGTTACTTCTTGCGCGGTTGGCTCAACACCGTGTCGTCGGGTCTGAACTGCCACGGACTGACATAGTAGTCGGTGAGCAGTATGTCGTCTTCCTCGACCGGCCTGGTCGGTTCAATATTGATGATACCCGATCCAAGTCCTGCGATGTCGGCGATGGTCACGCGGTACCAGTTGTTGCGCACCACGCCATACTCCATCACGCCCAGCTTTCGCTTCTCGCCGTTGTCGAGGTGCTTGATGAAGTGCTTGTAGTAGCACGCATAGAGGCTCTTGTCGTCGATGGGGAAGTATTTGATGTTGTATTGCGTCTCCAGTTCTCTGGCGCTGATGTCTCCCGAAGGGATGTTGCCCCCTCCGACGGCCTTGACGGCAGCCAGCGAGGTGTAGAAATTGTAGTTGAAATAGTACAGGCAGTGAACTCCCTGTGGGTCGATGTTATTGCCGTGCTCGTCGAAGCAACGCGACTTTTCGGGTGTGAGGATTCCTTTGATGATGACCCCCGTGGTGTAGCCCTCCCGTTGTGCGGTCCAGAAGTTGGCGTTCTCCAGGATGTACGACTTGCTGTAGGATCCCGCTTCTGGGAAGAGCGCGGCTTCGTACTCGCGTCCTGTGCGTACGATTTCGGTCAGCGCATTGTCGAAGATCGTCGATCCGTCAAACGCGTTGCTTGTGTCCCACTGCTTGTCGAAGAAATGCGGGTCGATGAGGTAGCCGTCCGTGTCGGGGATGTCAGTGTAGTTGTCCAGACTCCACGTGTATTGGTCTCGGTTGGGCGTGCTGTTCTTGTCAAACTTTCCCGTGTGGCGGAAGAGATAGTAGTCGCGGCTGAGGTTGACGAAGTAGAAACTGCCCGGCGTCACCTTGGCATAGACTTTACCGCTCTTGTCCTTTAGTTCATAGCTGCCGTAGCGTTTGCCGATCTCCACCTTGGCAACGGCGCGTTCCAGTGCTATATCGATATGCGTGACCGAGTCGGTGCTTACGCGCACATTTTGAGCCGATCCTCCACGGTTTGACATGGTGAGTCCTTCTGTGCCGATGACGCTCATGATGGACTTTCCCTTGGCAACGGTGGTGAGCAGCGACTGGTCGTTGCCTATCTTGCCGGCCGCTGTCGGTGCGTTGGCCACGGCATAGACACGATAGTCTCCTGGTTCCAGTCGGATGGAGTCGCTGCGGAAGCACATTGTCCCGTGTTCCGTTTTGTCCAGGCCCGCGAAGCGTGTGAGGTGTATGGAGTCGGCGAAGTTTCCTGTCTGTGCGTTGTAGAGGTAGAGTACGACATTGTGTACCTTGTATTCGTCTGGCAGTGAGAGGCTCACCGTGTCTTTGTCGGCAGTCTCTGCGCTGGCTCTCCTTGGTCCGTTGGCACCCGATGGCGTCTGTGTGGTAGCATCGGCGGTAGGTGCCTGCACAGAGAGATCGAACACGGCGGTACAACGTCTGATTGGCTTCGGATTTGCTGGGTGCGTCCGTTGATGAAAATGGAGGGCAGCACCGCGCTGTGGCCCGTCGAGTCAGTGAGCACAGGTCGCAGTTCGATGCTCTCCGTGCCTTTCAGGTCGCGGTCCACGCGGATGCACATCGACACGATCATGCTTCGCTCGTGGGGCAGTACGCGTGCCGAACGTACGCTGATACTGCTGTCGCTCGCCTCTGCGGCCACGAATCGTAGCCCCATGGCAGGTATCGGGGCAGCCTGGACCGCTCCCGTGGTCGCCGCGCCGATCAGGGCAGCGATCAGTGAATGGTAAATCTTATGCGTCATCATCGTGTCAGAAAATGTAGATGATACTTGCCGAGAGCTTGGTTGGTCCCCAGTAGTTGTGGCACCGTTCCCCGACCTGCGGGGCGCATTCCTCTGGCGATTCAAACTTCTTGTAGCGCAGGTGCTCGTAGCCTACGCTTACTGCTGCCTCTGCGTTCCAGTGGCGCCCCAGCACCCATTGGTAACCATAGGTCACACCACCTCCGGCGAGCCAGCCTTCGTAGCGCGCGTCCTTCACCGACTTGGGCAGTCCGAAGAACGGTGCCGCTCCGCCGACGTTGTACTGCGCTCCGTCCACGTGCACGCCAAAGAAGTGACCCACCATGGCTTGGCACGGCCAATATCTCACCTCGGGCTGTACGGCCCAATACTTCTTCGCCTTGTCCTCCGTCCGTTTCCACGGGCTGATGATGCCGTAGAACTCTGCGCTCCAATGGTAGCCCAGTGACATCTCGGCTCCCATGCCCAGTGCGGTGTGTGCGAACGAGAGGGCATTGGCCTTCACGCCCACGTTTTGGGCGTGGACGGTCTGCGTGGCAAAGGCAAAGGCTACGGCCATTGCCGCGGCAATTTTCGCTCTGAATTTCATCCGTAATGTCTTCAAGTCAAAGGTATCTTTTAGTGGCTTCTTTTCTTTGGGCGGGTTGTTGCGCCCGTGAAATCTTCCACCCATGTTTCCATTTGTTCTCCGAGGCGGTCATCCGTAGAGCCGCCAGTGCGGGAAAATGACGTGGCAAAGTTAAGATAAATTTTGGAAATATCACGAACCATTCTTGCAAAAATCTATCGTCCATCGTACATTTTCCCTATTTTACACCCCCAATCTTTGATCTTACCCCCTGTTTTTGCCATTTTTAACTCCATTTTGTTTCTTCTCTTGCGTTCCCTTCATCCTCTTTGTTTGGTATTTTTTCAAGAAGAAAAGGTGCATTTTGTTGCTTTCAGCAGATTTTTTGTTACCTTTGCGGCCGAAGAAACCTTATCAGACGATACTAACATGAGAGAGCTGAAGATAACGAGCAGGTTCACCAACCGTGTCTCCAAGGGACTGGGCGTGTATCTCAACGAGATATCCCGCGAGCGGATGATCAGTCCGGAGGAGGAGGCTGAGCTGGGCCGCAAGCTCCATGGAAAAGGTGCGGAGGCAGAGCGTGCCAAGGAAAGGCTCGTGCGTGCCAACTTGCGCTTTGTGGTCAGCGTGGCCAAACAGTACCAAGGCCGCTCCCTGTCGTTGGAAGACCTTATCAACGAGGGCAACATCGGGCTGGTGAAGGCCGTCAACCACTTCGACGAAACACGCGGATTCAAGTTTATTTCCTATGCTGTATGGTGGATTCGGCAAAGCATCATCGAGGCTATTGGCGTGAAGAGTCGTGCCGTGCGCGTGCCGCTGAGTGCCGCCGGGACTGCCAGCCGCATCCAGCGCGTCACGGCCGGCTACCTCCAGGAGTTTGGTTGGTCGCCTTCCCGCGAGGAACTTTCCGACCTGACTGGGTTGCCCCTCGACGTGATCGACCACGGCCTCCATGCCATCACCCACACCACGAGTATTGACCAGCCCGTGGCCGACGGAAGCACAGTGTCGGTTTCAGAGACTATCATTTCTGACACTGACGAGTCTCCTGACCGCGAGGTGGATCGCGCCACTATGAGCGCCACGCTTCGGGACACGCTTTCGGCCTGTCTTGATGAACGCGAGGCGCGCATTGTGGCCGAGAGTTTTGGAATCGGGTGTGAGCAGCGTTCGCTCGAAGAGATAGGGGCTGATATCAAACTCAGTCGCGAGCGTGTGCGACAGTTGCGCGAGAAAGCCATCAAGAAACTTCGGGAGACGAAGTCCGTCGGCTATTTGGCTACGTTCTTGGGTTGAAAACTTCTTGGCGTGAAGACATCCTGAGGCGAAGTGAAAACTTCTTGAAGCGAATGACTTTTTGGAGTGGTAAGTGCTTGGACAGGAAAAGACTTTTGGATAAAAAGGCATTGGAAAGCAATGCATCCTCTGGAGGATATGAAAACAAAAAAGCTCCGGTCGCTACCGGAGCTTTTAAAACCTGTTTATCTGGTCCCTCGATACTTTCATCGAAGTGTCCTTTCACAAGGATTTCAACCAGACAAAGAATGTTGCGGGGGATTCCCCCCAAACAAAAAACACACTCTTTTTGTGTACTATGAGACGAAATTATTAAAGACTAAGCGCAAAGTTACGGCAATAAAGTGACCTGTGCAAATTTCCAGGCTGTATTTTAGTTGCTGGTAAGTTTTTTTATGATTTGGCAATATAAAAAGGAGAAAAATGAAGACAAACGATAGGCGGAAGGCTCCGTTGGGCCAGGGTGGCGTGGGAGATTCTGTAGGCCTGGTGGCCTTTGACGCCGACGACACGCTTTGGGACTGCCAGGGCGCATTTTGTGCGGTGGAGCACGCTTTGGCGAAACTGCTTTCACCCTATGCCGAGGCCGACGAGGTCTTGCGCGTATTGGCCGCCACGGAGCGTCGCAACATGCCGCTGACGGGCTATGGCGCCAAGGCTTTCACGCTTTCGATGGTCGAGGCCGCTGTTGGCGTGAGCCGTGGGCGCGTGGGTGGCGAAGAGATTGACGAGGTGCTGCGTCTCGGGCGGCGGCTGATGGAGCTTCCCGCCACGCCCTTGCCCGGTGTAGAGGCCACGCTGCGACGCGTGCGCGAGGTGGTGAGCTGTCCCGTGGTGGTTTTTACCAAAGGCGAGCTTCGCGACCAGGAAGGTAAGATGGACCGTTCGGGACTGCGCAGGTGGTTTGATGACGTGGTGACGGTCGATGACAAGACCGACGAGAGCTACCGCCAGCTCTGCCTCCGCTACGCCACGACGGTGGACCGCTTGTTCATGGTGGGCAATTCCTTTCGCTCCGACATCGATCCCGTGCTGCGCCAGGGCGGTTGGGCAGCCTACGTCCCTTACCATACGACCTGGGCCCACGAGGCCACCGCGGAGTACGACCATGAGCGTCTTTGGCGGCTCAGCAGCATTGGCGACTTGGTGGAAGGGTAGGGGAGTTCTGACTCCTTGGGTCTGACTCCTTGTAAGACGAGAAAAGAGGATGCACCCTTTACGAGCGCATCCTCTTTTCTCATTATTTATCGCCGACGGGAAGGCCATTCCCGTCGGTCGTTGCTTAGCGATAGTCTATTCTTCGTAGGCGATTATTTCACCATTACCTTTGCCGTTGTCTGACGACCCGTAGCGTCCGTTGCCTTCACGATGTAGAGGCCCTTGGCGAGTGCGCTGATGGTGGAGGCGGACTGAGCAGCCACCTGTCCGTCGAGCGTGTAGGCCGTGATGGCGGTGGCACCCGGAGCGGAGATCGTGTTGCCAGCCACGAGGATGGTCAGCTTCTGTCCCTTGTCGAGCGGCTTGACGGTGGTCAGCGTGTGATCGACGGTCACAGTGCAGGCCATGGTCAGCGTACCTACGGTCACGTTGATGTTGGCCACGCCGTCCTTATAGGACGTGATGTGGAGCGTAGCCACTCCGTCCTCGCGCGACTCGATATCCACGTCGGCTACGTTGGAATTGTCGCTGACGGCCGTGATGTCGTCGGCGCTCTGTCCATAGACTGTGGCCGTGATGTAGCAGTCGGCGTCGTTGTCCAGCAGCACGGCATTATCGCTGAGCGTGAGTACCAGGGCTGTGTTCTCGAAGTAGAGTACGGGAGTAGTCTCGGCCGACTTCCACGGAGCCTTGGTATCCTGTCCGAAGGCGTAGCCCATCTGCTTGAAGAAGTCGTCGTTGAGATCTGCCACCTTCACCGGTGCGCCGTCGAGGCTGCTGTCGGCAGATTCCTCTGGAGCGGCCGTGCTATAGTTGCTGGCCAGGCCCTTCTCCTCCAGCGGAGTCTCTCCGTCCTCGTAGTACTCGTTGGCGATGGTCCATCCTGCAATGGCGTGGACGGTCTCGTCGGGCTCCTCGGCGTTGACCGTGCCCGTTGAGACGCAATGGCTGATGACGGGCGTCGTCTGCTGGCTCCAGTCGGTTGCCAGGCTACCCACGATGCCACCTGCCGAGAGTCCGCTCCAGTTGGCCTCCGTAGCCGTCACGCTTCCGTTGAAGACGCAGCGATCGATGACGCCGCGTGAGCTCTCGCCGACAATGCCGCCGATGGTGTTGGCAGCTACGAGCTTGCCCGTGGCGTGGCAGTCGTTGATGGTGTCGTTGGCAGAGAAAGAACCAGCAATGCCGCCGACAGAAGAGTATCCCGTGATCTCTGCGTTGGAGGCGCAGGCCGTGATCTTCGTGCTTGTAGCCGTGCGGCCCACGATGCCACCCACAGGGCTGGCCTCGGGCGTGTTGATGTTGCCCTGGAAGGAGCAGTCGTTGAAGTTGGTGTAGAGGAACGAGCCACCGACAATACCACCGATGGTTGCGTCGGCCTCACCTGCGATCTGACCGTCGAAGACGTGGACGTTGGAGATGTTGTCCTGCGTGCTCTCACCAGCCAGGACACCGACAAACTGGTTGTCGTCCGTCACCTGGATCGTGGGGCGAGCGAAGACCAGGTCCTTCACCTCCACATCCTCGCCGAGCATGCCGAAGAGGCCTGCGTGGGCGTCGTTGGTGGTGATGGAGAGGTTGACGATGGCATGGTGTGCGCCGTCGAAGGATCCGTTGAATGTCGGTACCGGCGTCCAGTCGTAGTTGTAGTCGTTCATGTCGATGTCGGCTGCCAGGCGGTAGGCCGAGTCGGGAGCTGCTGCCATGTAGCTCAGGTCACCGACGGTGGAGATGAGATACGGGTTCTCCTTGCTACCGTTGCCACCCTTGGCAAACTTGACGAACGGCAGCTCATAGAAGTTGAGGTCGTAGTCCTGCGTGTTGTTGTCGTAGTAGGCCACGAGCAGCTCGTTCTTGGCGTCGCTCATGTTGACCACCGAGGCCGTGCGGAAGGACTTGTCGTCGTCGCCGCGGAAGGTACGCAGGATGGTGCCGTCCTCCTTGGCAATCTCCAGGATGTTGTCGATCTTGTTGGTGCCGTCGGTGCGTCTCTTCTTGGCGATGTAGATATACTCCATCTCGTTGTCCGTATCGAAGAGATAGGGGTTGAGTGAGACGTTGTTGATCAGCGGCGTGAAGTACTCACCCTTCTTTCCGAGGTTGAACTTGGCGTAGTGGTCCAGCGTCAGGTCGGGGTTGTACCATCCGATGCGTGCGATGACGTTGCCCTCCTCGTCTTCGGCTGCGTTGCGCATGTTGACGACATACTGGTATCCCTCGTCGTTCTTAGCCGATGGATAGCGGTCGATGGAGGTGGTGATTCCCTCGCCGTCGATCATGGCCGGGAAGAGCGGCCGCTTCTCACAGGAAGGCACGTCGATCATCTGGATCTGCTGTCCCTCCTCCAAGGCCTGGAGGAATGCCATCTGCTCGCTTTTGCCCTTCACGTTGTTGAGGTAGAACCACTGGTTCTCGGCTGCGTTCTCGCAGATAGTCTTCAGTCTCTGTGCCTGGTTGTCGTAGAGGTCGAAGTTGTAGGTGTTCTCGTCCGACTGCAGGTGGTAGTCCACCCACGTCACGACGTAGCTGAACTGGTTCTCCGGTCCGAAGTAGCCCTTGCTCAGGTCGTTGTCGCTCATGCGTCCGAAGGCTGCCATGCGATAGATGCCCTTCGGCGACTCCTCGATGGGCACGGCGACGGAATCGACCAGGCTGTAGTTGCGGTCGTAGGTCTTGAGCACGAAGTGGTTGTTGGGCGTGACGATGATGTCCTGCGTATAGTCCTCCGGCATGGTGCAATAGGCCGTGTCATACTGTGCGACGACGTAGTAGGGCTTGTCCTCGATGACGAAGCAGTTGATGTAGGCGCCGTCTATGTAGTTGATGTTGTCGAAGGGGATATCGAGCGTGTGCTCCACGTAGGGCTCGTCCTTACCCCATGTGGGCGGTGCGATGAAGTCGATGGAGACATACTCCTTGCCGTCGATGACCTTCTCGATCGGCAGGATGAGACGCTGGTAGGTGTTCCATCCCTTGGAGGCGTCGAAGAGCATTCCGCTTCCCTCGCACTCATAGGCGATGCCGCTGCCGTCGATGTGGTAGGCGCGGGTGATGTAGCAGTCCTTGTAGTTGTTCTCGGCATTGCCCACGGCGTGGATGGAGACCATGGCCTCGATGGAGGTGTCGTCGCGGTCGAACATCTTCTTGGTCAATGCGCTGTACATCTCGATGCTGTTCACCTGTAGCGTGTCAGGCACGTCGATGTCAAACTGTCCCACTTGCTGGTTGTTGTTGTCGTAGAGGGTGATGGTGGAGCCCGAGTAGAAGTATCCGTCGAGCTTGTAGTTTTGCGTGTAGTACCACTGGTTGCCGTCCGGGCCATCTGCCCATCCGAATCCAGGTGTGGTGACCGAGCTTACCGGGTCGTTGCCCACGGCGCGCGGAGCTGCCATGGGAGCCCCGAGGCCCATGTTGAGAAATCGCATGGCGGAGGCGCTTTGCGTGCGTGAGCCTGGTACGGCCACGCTCCATGCTGCTGTCTGTCTGCCCTTCAGTTTAGGCTGCTTGTCGGTCGTTGCTCCTGCTTCCGTCGCGCATGTCAGGGCAAGCGCGAGGCAGAGCGTTGTCATTTTCTTCATACTTTCATCCTTAATTCCGCAACACTATTGTAAATT
>ULOZ01012572.1_pt1 | contig 11326 bp, 8 predicted proteins | sample 1953031 | NCBI WGS metagenome assembly ULOZ01 (sample SAMEA4835616, study PRJEB28245) | human gut metagenome | biome: gut microbiome; material: fecal sample | place: Denmark | collected 2008
ATATGATAAAAATGCATTTGACTGTATTATTTTTGATGAAGCACATCATGTAACTGCTGATACATATCAGAAGATTATGAAACATTTTACGCCTAAGTTGTGGCTTGGGATGACAGCAACTCCTGATAAGCGGGATGATAATATTGCAGGTAGAAATGTTTATGAGTTGTTCAATTATAAGATTGCATATGAGATACGTTTACAACAGGCCATGGAAGAAAACTTGTTATGCCCATTTCATTATTTTGGAATTACTGATTTGTCTGTAGTTGGAGATGTTAAAGAAAATCATGATTTTAGTATGCTTACAAGCGATGAACGTGTAAGGCATATAATCCAGCAGGCAAATTATTATGGATATAGTGGAGAAAAAGTTAAAGGTCTTATATTTTGTAGCAGTATCAAAGAAACACAGGAATTATCACATAAATTTAATAATATAGTTAATCCAGACACAGGAAAATATTTTCGTACGATAGCGTTGAATGGTGATGCAACGGAACAGGAAAGGCAGAATGCATTTGAGAGACTTGCAATGGATGAGAATGAGGAAAATATTAATAAGAAGCCGTTAGACTATATATTTTCTGTAGAAATATTGAATGAAGGTGTTGACATTGTAGAGGTTAATCAGGTTATTATGCTTAGACCGACACAATCACCTATAATATTTATACAGCAGTTGGGACGAGGACTTAGAAAGGCCGATGGAAAAGAGTATGTTGTTATTCTTGATTTTATTGGTAATTATAATAATAATTTTATGATTCCAATAGCACTGTCAGGGGATAGAACTTACAATAAAGATAATATACGTAGATACATAATGGAAGGTGGAAGGGTTATTCCAGGTGCATCTACAGTGCATTTTGATGAAATAAGTAAGAAAAGAATATTTGCATCTGTTGATAATGCTAATTTTAGTGATATTAAACTGATAAAAGAAAATTACACAAATCTTAAGAATAAATTAGGAAGAATACCACATTTACGGGATTTTGATGATTATGGAGAAATGGATGTTGCCCGTATTTTTGATAATAATAGTCTGGGTTCGTATTATAAGTTTTTAGTTAAATATGAGAAGGATTATAAGCTTCGTCTTTCACAGGAAGAAGAAAAGATAGTCGAATTTATTTCCAAGAAACTGGCAAATGGTAAGAGAATTCAAGAATTACAATTACTTAAGAGAATGCTTATGTATGCAAAAGGATTGTCCAAATGTGGATTATTTTCAAGCCTTTCACATGATATGTTGACTTATGGTAAATCAATTAGCAAGGAACAGAAGGAAAATATTATAAATGTTATGACTAATGAATTTCCGGCAGGATCTGGTAAGAAAACATATGCACAGTGTGTTTTTATAGAAAAGGAAGGCAATGATTATAAGCCAACAAAAACATTTCTTGAAATGCTATCAAATAAAGATTTTTATAATATTATTAAAGAACTTGTTGATTTTGGAATAAGTAGATATGAGAGAGATTATAAACAAAGTTATGATGTAACAGATTTTGTCCTTTATCAAAAATATACGTATGAGGACGTATGTCGTCTGCTTAATTGGGAACAGAATGAAGTTCCATTAAATATTGGTGGTTATAAATATGATAAGAAAACAAAGACATTTCCAGTATTTATTAATTATGATAAATCGGATGATATTAGTGACACAACAAAATATGAGGATCATTTTGAACAAGGATTTAGGGATCGATTGATAGCAATATCAAAATCGGGAAGGAGTCTGCAATCTGAGGATGTACAGAATTTTCTTAAGGCTAAAGAGAGAGGAATTAGAGTAGAACTTTTTGTGCGAAAGAATAAGGACGATAAGATTTCTAAGGAATTTTATTATCTTGGGCATATGACAGCTAGTGGAAATACTAAGGAATTTACAATGCCAAATACACAGAAAACAGCAGTTGAGATAGAGTGGATACTTGATGTTCCAGTACGTGAAGATATATATGAGTATATTGTAAATTCATAAATATTATGTATATGTCAAAAGTATAAAAAGTCGTTTGTGCTTGTAGAAAAAGACTTTTTTACTTGATTTATTGCATTAAATCACGATATTAAAAGAAAGAAGGAAAGTGAGATAATTAATTTAATAATTGTCACACAAGAATTATATGAAAACAGTTAAAGTAGTTGCAGCAGTAATAAAAGAAGTTAATGATAATGGGGAGCCAATTATATTCGCAACGCAGCGCGGGTATGGAGAATTCAAGGATGGCTGGGAATTTCCGGGAGGAAAAATAGAGGCAGGAGAGACACCACAGGAAGCATTAAAACGAGAAATTATGGAAGAATTAGATACAAAAGTTAAAATTGGAAATTTAATAGATACAATTGAATATGATTATCCCAATTTTCACCTTTTAATGGATTGTTTTTGGTGTGAGATAGTAAGCGGAGAATTGAAGTTAAAGGAACATGAAAATGCAAAATGGCTGACTAAGGAGCATCTTGATGATGTTGAATGGCTGCCGGCAGATGTTATTTTGATTGATAAGATAAGAATGGATATGTAGGAGAAATTATACGGAAAATTTGATAAGAATGATATTAAAATAAATTTTGGATTTAATATCCAGTAAAAAGGAGGAGAATATGATACCGGTAATTAATAAAAGAGAAACAGGATGGAATATCCGAATACTTATGGATAAATACAATCTAACAGTAAAGGATGTACAGGAATATCTTGGATTAGGAAGTCAGCAGAGTATATATCATTGGCTTAACGGAATAAGCATGCCGACTATAGATAATCTTTATGCGTTAAGTAGTTTGTTTGGCGTTTCAATGGATGATATTGTGCGTGGAAATAAATCTGATATAAAAGATTACAGTTATAGAAGACTTTTTAGATATTATAATATTTTAAAGAAATGTGTTGCATAATATTTTTATACTACAAGTTCAATGACAAATGTATCAGTATATCTTAATATATTATATATAAATTATATATTTAGGAGGCTGATATTTATGAATGAAGGGATTTTGATAGCATATGATGATACATACTATAGTATAGGAGATACGTTAGTAATACAGAAAAGATTGACCGATATTTTAAAACCGTGTGGTATGAGATACTTTACTGGACGTAGTTTGTATAAGCCTGAGGATTCAGATAGAAGGGATGATATCATGTATGATGCAATGAAACTACTGTCTCAATGTGAATGGATTGATAATAAAAATGTAGGTATATTTGTGATTGATTACATAATAAGTATTTCATTTAGCGATATTGACTGTTCTGGAATGGTAGAACCTAAATCCGAAAAATATAAGTATTATGAGGATTATTTCAAGAAAACAGGCAGGATGGCTCATAATATATTAATAGATGAGAACAATCAGATTGTAGATGGATATGTATCATTGCTTATTGCAGATAAACACAAGGATAATATGAAAAAGTGGCAGAATCCAGAGATATATAAAGTAAATGCATTGGTTCCTCATGCAAAGGTTGTTATTGGACGCCATGTTGATATGTCAGGAACTGATATAATAATAAAAGGACCACAGTATTTTGCATGGATATATAATAAAAAAGAACCTGTTGTGCCTGGAGATGTATTGAAAGTTAATACGAGAAAAGGAGAGGCATATATGGTAGTAGAGAAGATTAAGTATATAGCGGGAAAGAAAAAGTGTGCAGAATATAAAAAAGTTATTGAGCATATGGGGATGAGAATAGAGATATAATTATTTTAATAATTCAAAATTCACCAAAATCAACTTGTGTTTTAACAACACCATATGTATGTGACAATGATAATTATGAGTCAATTCTTTATGGGGTGTACAGCACGGAACAACTTGCAAGAGAAGCAGCGGAGGAACTTCTTGAACTGGGGAATATACATCATTATGAAATAGAATGTCCTAAGTTAGATGGATTTGGATGGAGATAGGTAAATGTGGACAATAGTTTCATAAATTAGATTAAGGAATTAAACTGCAATGACACAAGAGTAGACTACAAGGATTGTAATGGGAAATTTTTAGGAGAACGGTTACTATTTGAAGAAATCCCCTGTAAATTACATTTTCAAAAACAATACAAATGATTGACAATGTAAATTAAAACGGTATCTTATAATTATAAGAGGTGCATATAATATTATTATTGTATTTTGAGATGGAGGCGAATTTATGGCTACAGTACCTACACAAGTAAGAATAGATGAAAATTTAAAGAAACAGGCAAGTGAACTTTTCTCACAGTTAGGAATGGATATGTCCAGTGCAATGAATATATTCTTGAAACAGTGTGTATTAAGAGGAGGACTTCCTTTTAGTGTTGAATTGCCACAGTATAAGCCGGAAGTATTAGAGGCAATGGAAGAAGCAAAGAGAATCAGCAAAGATCCTAATACAAAGAGATACGCTAGCTTTTCAGAGGCTTTGGAGGATATTGATTGATGCAATATGAATTAATACTAACCGGGAAATTTAAGAAAAGTCTCAAGCTGGCAAAGAAACGAGGCTTGGATTTGAAACTTTTAGATAAAGTTATTACGATGCTGCAGAATGATGTTCTAACATTGACTTTAGTTGATACCGGAACACACGCGGATTTGTTCAATTTGTAGCGGAATATACAAAGGTATTTCATAGTAACGGATTAAAATGCCGAAAGCCTGTATTTATGTGGGTTTCCGGCATTTGTTTTATCGATTGGTCCTAGTTTGAATCTATTTGTGGAGAAAGTAATAGCAGGGTTAAGGAAAATTTATACGGAACATTTTATAAGAATGATATTAAAATAAATTTTGGATTTAATATCCAGTAAAAAGGAGTTCCCGATCTTCATAAACGGGAAGTTATTATAATAATTTACAACATCAATTTACATATTCAGCTATTGAAAAAATTTTTCGGGGGGGGGGGGTACAATAATAGCGGATATTTACAGGAATTTCTAATGATGAATATCTGAACTACTAATTTACAGAAGGAATAAGTGAGAATCTTACATTTTAACTGGCTGAATATATAGTGTTAATCAGGCTGTTGATATAGTGTTAATCACGTGGTTTGTATAGTATTAATTAGGCAGTTGAATAAAAGGTATCCACTTATAGGAGGAAATGCGTATGAAAAGACAATTTATAAAGAAGCTGGCAACAGTGACAGTTTCTGCTGCAATGCTTGCTGCCTTGTTTAGCGGTGGCATAAACGCAGGTATCTGGACAGCACAGGCACAGGAAACAAATGTAGCTGCCGCATCAGAACAGTTTGATACAACAGCACCTGTAGTCGAAAGTATTTCGATTGATAAACAGGGACAGAATGTAGGAGAAGATGACACATTTAAGATTACAATCAAGGCTTATGATTCTGAATCAGGTATTCAGGATGTAAGGATGATTTTAAAATCAGAAGGTGATGTCTATTTATTGGATGAATATTCATATGCCAATGGCAGATTACAGTTTAATGAAGCGGCTAACAGTTATGAGTGTACAGTAAAGATTGCTGATACTACACTTGTTGATGGAAAGGTCTTCATCGGCAATATTACAGTAACAGATAAAGCAGGAAATACATGTTCGCCAGTGATTTCAAGCACACCAGATGTATTAAATGTAACAGCTTCATCAGCTTTATACTGGGTAAATATAACTCGTAGTGATAACGAGAAACCAGTAGTTACATCTGTTGAGTTAAAGGAAAATGGACAGACAGTAAAACCGGGAGATACACTTCATGTTACAATAGGTGCAACTGATAATTACGCTTTACAAGACACTTGTTATGTGCAATTTCAAGTTAATGTAGCTGAAAGGAATAACTCACATTCTATATATCTGCAATGGGATTCTGCTAATGGCTGTTATATAGGTTCATGGGAGCTTCCAGATGATATTGTACCTGGTGAGTGGTATGTTAATTATATAGTAGTGAAAGATGTAACTGGTAACCTTGCGGAGAGAAATTCAGCAATGGATTGTAAAGTAACAGTACAGAATGACAATTATGTAGTAAATGAAAAAAATGCACCAAAGTTTAACAGTATTTCTATGGATAAGGCAGGTCAGACACTCACCGCAGGAGATCAGGTGAAATTCACAGTGGATGTTACTGATGATACAGGTGTAGCCTCTGTGAAAATGGTATTAAAAAACGTAAATTCTGAATTGTCTTCTAAAGATGATGTAGACTGCTATATGCAGAATGTTGAAGGAACAAGCAAATACGAATATACATATACTATTACAGAAAACGATTATCCATGTGAATGGTATGTTTCAAGTATAGAGGCTCGTGATGTATATAATAATATGTTGTATACATCTACTGAAAGACAAACAAGTGGAAGAGAACTTCCATTAATGTATGATTATTATTTCAATGTAACACAAAACGGTACATTTGTTCAGCCAAATGTAAATGTTATGTTCAGTTATATTAACGCAGATATGGAATGGGACAATAAAACAATAGAAGTTCCACGAAGAACTAAGCTAAGTAAGGCATTAGAGAAGCTTGATACAGGTGTTAAATTTGATGATGCAAAAATCACAGGCTGGACAATGGTTGGCTATCCAGATTCAGATACTATAGTTAGTAATAATACAACGTTTTTGGCAAATTATAATACCAATATCGTAGAAAAATATGTGTATTCATATTCGCCAGATGTTGGTTCAAAGTGTTTATATAAAGAAACATCATTTGTTAAAAAAGGACAGAAGATTGAACTTCCAACAGTAATTCCTGGAGTTAAGAATGTAAAGTGGATTAAAACTGAAGAATTAGATGAACTTATAAAGAATGGATATATCATTAATACAGATACTGGAAGTTATTATTTCGAGGCAGATGCGGAAATAGACGATTCTGTTCCACCTACTGATGATAACAATGGTAGTACCGGTGGTAACAATAATCAGACAACAACTGATGGAAACAAAGGCAACAATGAAGGAACTAAGTTATCATCTGATAAGATACAGGAAGCTGTAGCTTCAATTACTACTGCCAAGGCTGGAGATACTTATACAGTTGATATGTCAGAAGCAACAGTTGTGCCAAAGGATGTGTTAGAAGCTGCCAAGGGTAAGGATGTTGATATTGTTCTTGATATGAATGGTTATAAATGGACTATCAATGGTAATAATATTCAGGCTGATAATCTTAAGGATATTAACCTTTCGGTAGATACAGACTCTGATGCAATACCAGATGATGTTATATCAGAGCTTGCTGGCAATAATCCAGTTAAGCAGATTTCACTTGCGTATAGTGGAGATTTTGGATTCAAGGCAAGTCTTACATACAATATAGGAAGTGAATATGCTGGCAAATATGGCAATCTCTATTATTATGACAGCACAGGCAGAATGATATTCCAGAATGCAGGTGCAATAGATGCAGATGGTAACATATCTCTTAACTTTAGTCACGCATCTGAATATGCAGTTGTAATAGCAGATTATGCTGATAATTCAGCAACAAGCAGCATAGCAACAGGAGACAGCTCGCCTATAGTATTGTATGCTGTTCTGTGTGTGATGGCAATTGCATTAGCAGGTATTGCTGCTGTAACAAGAAAGAAGAATGCGTAAAAAGCATGAATTAAGCGATAAGAACTAAGCAATAAATAAAAATGATTAATAATGCCCGGCTTCATATTGTTATGAAGCCGGGCATATCTGTATATTAGAGATAAATATAAACGAATAAAGCAGAGGAATGAAATAGGTGTGGAAATAAACATTTCCACACCTATTTCATTCCTGCTATATATAAAATTAATCAATAACAAAGTTATTAACATTCTTACGAAGCTCAGCAGCAGAGGCTTCTGCGGTTTTAGCTCCATTCATAACAGCTTCTGAGCCTTTTACGATTACGACTGTCTTCTGTGCGATGTTGGTTGTTCCAGTTGCACTATCATTAGAAGCAGCGGTGATTCCATCTATAGACTGAGTGATATTGCTTATAGATGCAACGAGCTCTTCTGATGTTGCACTGAAATCAGATACAAGATCGTTAATGTTGGAAGCATCCATATTATAGTCATCAGCCATCTTCTCAAATCCGTTAAGACATTCAACAATATCAGTATCAACGAAATCAAGCAGGCGGTTAGAATCGTTGGTCAGGTTGCCTACAGCTTTGTTTACATTTTCTGTAACAGCCTGAATGTTGGCTACAGCATCTTTAGACTGTTCAGCTAATACACGGATTTCCTCGGCAACAACTGCAAAGCCTTTACCGGCCTCACCAGCTCTTGCAGCTTCAATAGAAGCGTTAAGGGCAAGCAGATTAGTCTGTGCAGTAATATTCAGGATAGAGTCAGCAAGTACACCAATCTGGTCAACTACCTTGGCATCTTCAAGAGCCTGCTCAAGATTTACTCTGATGTCGGACATCATCTGTTTAATCTTCTGACGGTTTTCTACAGTATCATCCTTAGTCTTTACAGCACGTTTATGGATGTCCTGGGATTCAGTTGCACCATCCTGTGCCCTTATGGCAATTTCCCTTGCAGCTTCTTCAATCTGCTGTGTCATGCCGTTAATCTGTTCAGCAGAGGCGGCAGTTTCTTCTGAACTTGCAGCGAGCTCTTCTGTTGTTGCTGATACGTCTTCAATTTCTGCGTTAAGATTGTATACATTAGTATCAATTGTTTCTACAACCTTATCAATGTTGGCAGCCTCGCTTTTTACCTGAGCTAACAGGCTTCGTACAGATTCGCGCATGGTTTCAAGTGCATTGGCTAACTGTCCGAAATCATCCTTACGCTTAAGCATAGGCTGTTGCATTTTTGTGGCAAAATTACCGCCAGCAATTACTTCGAATTGTTCTTTTATTTTTCTTAATGATTTAGTAATATCAATTGCGATGAGAGCAACGAGTATAGCAACAACAATAAGCATACATACGCTGCATAAAATAAGTGAAATAGCTTTGCTTGAAGCATAGCTGGTGAATTCCTCATCCTGCTGTGCAATAGCAGTGTCTATGTAATCAGTATAGTTGCCAGTACCAACAACCCAGTCAAAAGGTTTGAAGTATTCGCTGTAAGAACGCTTTGGTGAAGGTTCTGTTTCTCCCTCCTTAGGAAATACATAATCTGTATAACCACCACCATCCTGGACTGCAACACGTATTATTTCCTTGACCATCTGGTAACCCTCAGCATCTTTGGTATTCATACGGTTAGTACCCTCAGTTGAATTCCCAAGCAGAACAATATTCTTACCATCGGACTGGTCAACCCAGAAATATCCACCATTGCCGTAGCGCATCTGACGTATTTCATCAGCAGCTATCTTCTTAGCTTCATCAAGGCTGTATCTGCCAGCCTTATACTCATTATTGATTTCAGATAACAGAGAGATGACGACACCTACCTGTTCTTTAATAGAATCATCATAGTTCTGTCTTGATGATGTGTCCATAGTATCAAGTGCTTTGTTTTTTAACTGGTTCATATTCTGAATAGATATAAAGCTTTCAGAAGCCACAAGCACAAGTACTAAAGCTACTATAATAGTAAGCTTTGTGCGAACCTTAATATTTTTCATTAGAATCACGCTCCTTAAATAATAATGATATCGTAAATATATATTCACGTTTCTATTAATAATAATTATAGTCTTATAGAAGAGGAAAGTCAATGAATACATAAAGAAATACTGAATATGATTAAAAAAATATTAAAAAACTAAAAATATAATAAAATACATTGAACAGAAATCTTTCCGGAAATGTGTTATACAAAGTTCTTCTTATATAGATGAAATTGTCAAATTAAAAATACATAAAAAATACAAAGAAATAATAAAATAATTGTTGACAAATCAAAATGATGGGACTATCTTATTACTTAATTCAACAGTCAAATGCGAAGAACAGGAAATGACTTGTTCATATCACCGCTTACAGAAAGCCGTTAGATGATGAGAAACGGCAGCAAGGAATGATTGAGCCCTCACCTGCTAGCAGTTTTGGTGAAAGACAAAGATGTCAAGTAGTCAGAATCGGTACCCACCGTTAAAGGGGCATGCCATTAAGTGTGGCAGTAGAGAGGTCGGAGTTATCCGGCAAGCAAAGTGGTAACGCGGAAGTAAATTTACATTCGTCTTTGCACAATATCCTTTAGGCAGGATATGTGTGAAGGCGATTTTTTTTTCGCTGGAAATAAAAAACCACGGGTGTTTGGCTGATGAAATACATTTTATTATATATAGGAGAGTGACATTATGAACACTTTAGTAATCGTTTTAATCGCGGCTGTTATATTATTTGGTGCCTATATGGTATATGGCCGTTGGTTAGCAAACAAGTGGGGTATAGACCCTAAGGCAGAAACACCTGCCGTAAAGTACAATGATGGAAAAGATTATGTTCCAACCAAAGGATGGACTGTATTTAGTCATCAGTTCTCATCAATCGCTGGTGCAGGTCCTGTAACAGGTGCTATTCAGGCAGCAGCATTTGGATGGTTACCAGTATTACTCTGGATTCTTATCGGTGGTGTATTCTTTGGTGCTGTAACAGACTTCGGTGCTTTATATGCCTCAGTTAAGAACGAAGGTAAGTCAATGGGTATGATCATTGAGAAATATATCGGTAAGTTTGGACGTAAGATTTTCTTACTTTTCTGCTGGTTATTTACACTTATCGTTATTGCAGCATTTGCTGATATGGTTGCAGGTACATTTAATGCATATACAGTAGTTGATGGAGCATCACAGTTAGCACCAGCAGCTTCAACTAATGGTTCTGCTGGTACAGTATCAATTATGTTTATGGTATTTGCAGTAGTATTTGGTCTTATCCAGAAGAAGCTTAATCTTTCAGGCTGGAAAGAAGCAGTAGTTGGTATTGCATTTATTGTTGCTTCATTTGTAATTGGTAACTTCTGTCCAATCATCTTAGGTAAGAATGCATGGAGCTATATCACATTCGTATATATCTTCTTTGCAGCAGTTATGCCAATGTGGCTTATGAAGCAGCCTAGAGATTACATGACAACATTTATGTTTATCGCTATGATAGTTGGAGCAGCACTTGGTCTTGTAGTTGCCCATCCATCTATGAACCTTCCTGTATACACAGGATTTAACAATGCTAAGCTTGGAACAATGTTCCCTATCCTTTTCGTAACAGTTGCATGTGGTGCTGTTTCAGGTTTCCACAGCCTTGTTTCATCTGGTACATCTTCTAAGACAGTAGAGAATGAGAAGGATATGCTTAAGGTTGGTTATGGAGCTATGGTACTTGAAAGCTTACTTGCAGTTCTTGCTCTTTGTGTAGCAGGTGCAGCCGCAGCCGC
>ULOZ01038237.1_pt1 | contig 11271 bp, 8 predicted proteins | sample 1953031 | NCBI WGS metagenome assembly ULOZ01 (sample SAMEA4835616, study PRJEB28245) | human gut metagenome | biome: gut microbiome; material: fecal sample | place: Denmark | collected 2008
AAAAATTTTCCCATTCTTCATTGCCAACACTAAACCAAAATGCTGATAGCCAACCTCACTTAGATAGGCCAATCCAAAATCTGTAAAGCATATGTCGCCAACTTTCACATACACCTTAGCTTCTAAACTCGAATACATTTGTTTCCTCTGACAAAAATTCAGTTTAGAAAGCATATAATCATAAACCTCACTTTCATTTAAACCCTCTAACAGTTGTTCTTCAGCAATTCTAGCCTGCGACGTTATTTTCTGTGTGTACTCCGTCGACTTCTTGTTTTTGTACTTTTGCCATTCATTCGGTTCCATAACCCCATTCTAACAAACCAATGTGAAAACAATATTAAAAGTAGGCATTTTAGCCTACTTTTTTGAATATTTTTCGCGATTTTCTTTGAATACGATGCCACAAACCAATTAAAGGATGAAATTTTTCACTAATCATTGCCGATTTCTCAATAAAGATCTCTACCGCCAACAATATAATGACCATAACTAAAAAGCCGATATTTCGATTGATCATATACGCAAAAGCACTCAATCCAAAAAGCGCTGTTAAACCACACATGATAATTACAGTATTACGATGTCCAAATTGGCGCATCAACAAGTGATGAATATGACTCTTGTCCGCCTCCATAAATTTCATACCCTTTAAAGTACGTCTCAAAATAGCGGATAACGTATCAATAATTGGCAGCATCAACAATAAGATAGGCAATGCCAACGTCAAAATCGTACTCGATTTAAATCCAAGCAATGAAATTGCCGAAATCATGAATCCCAAAAACAACGATCCACAATCTCCCATAAAGATACTAGCTGGATGCGCATTATAAACTAAGAAACCCAATGTTCCAAAAGCTAAGATAAAGGCAATGCTTAATAAATCCGACCGTCTTTCGATGATAGCGATAGAGCCAATGACCACAAGCACAATAACACTCATACCTCCGGCAAGACCATCTAGACCGTCAATCAGATTTACCGCATTTGTGATACCGGCCACCCAAATAATCGTAAAGATAAACGAAATAATACCTGTATCAATTTGAATGCCCAAAGGCAAACGAATAATATCTACTGAAATTCCAAAATAAATCAACACCAAAGCCGCAATAACTTCCAACGTTAGTTTAACCAGTGGCTTAATATCGATTAAATCATCAATTAAACCAGTAAAAAACATAATACTGCTTCCAATAACCAAACCTTTGATCTGACGATCCGCCTTCACAAAGATAGTCATCGTTATAATGAATGCCAAATAAATCGCTACACCACCAATACGTGAAATCTTTCCATGATGGACCGTACGCTTATTTTCTTTGGCATAGGCCCCACAATAAATAGAATATTGCTTCACCAACGGTGTTAGAATCACTGAAATCAAGAATGGTAATAAAATCATTTTATAATCAATCACGCTGACTTTACCCCCTTTAATGCATCTATCATATCGTATTGTCCTCGTTTTGTACAAAGAACTGGACAAGATATGTTCTTAGAAATGAATTGTGACGGTCCAAAACAATCCGCCAATCCTCCACTCAATTCAATTCCATGCATCAAAAAATGTTCTTGTAAAGAAGCAGGAAGACCATCAAAACAATGTTTTACCCATAATGAAATCTGTGCTGAAACCATCTCGAAGGCCGGCCACAATAGACTTGACTCAATTTGAATCTGATGAAGAATCTGTCTTGAATCAAAGGCATAACACAACAATAAATTGTTTTTTTGTTGCCAAAAAGCTAGACTTGCCATTTCCTTCAAATGCGCCGCATCCATTTTTGTGATAAAACAACCCGTCTTGTTGTAAACAATCCTTTGTATCTGCTCATCAATCTGTGCTCCCGCATAATAAATTGTCTTTGACACAAACACCTTACCATAAGCACACACATGAATTTCCGTATAAGAATGTCCACTATGCACTAAAAAACAAGAACCTTCTTCTTGTAAAGCATTTAAGTTTGAAATAAATTCAACCTTACGTACGCCACAATCCAAAAACATTTGCTGCCAAAGTTCTCGTTGTCTTTGCGACAACTGTGTAGGAACACTCACAAGCACACTCGGTCTTAATAAGCCATCAAAGGCATGTAGTTCGTTTAACCCCTTCTGAACCAAAGGTTCAATTGAATGAAGAATTTGACCATGTGATATAGGATATTGAATTTGTATCGTATCCAGATCCTTATATAAATAGGCAAGCGCCTGATCCGATACACCTAATGTTTCTTTTCCTTTTTTTGCGATTATTGTTTTTAAAACAATTTGTTTCTGTGTAGAAAAATCATAAAACCGTGCAAGATACGCCCCCATATCCAGGGCAATCCACTTATCAAGCAAAGCCATTATAGATTGTTAATTGTAAAATCGCCTGACTTGAAATGTACGCAAGACAAAGCGATAAAAGAAACATTAAAATCTGCACTTTCTTAGGATTTTTTACATTACACACCTTTTCAAACTGAATACTTGAAATCGCATAAAAGCTTAAACCAAAACACGCAAAGAATACTAAATAAGAAATTACAGAAGCTGCCATATTAGCCTCCTACATGAACAATTTGAACAAAATTATACTTTTCCTTCAATTGCTCACATGCACTTAAAATCACTTCTTCATCCACACTGAACCCCAACATACTTGAACCAGACCCAGACATCAATATACGTACTAAACCTGCATCTTCCATATCCATTTTCACTTGTTCTAATTCAGGCTCAATCTCGAATGCGATTGGCTCCAGAGAATTTGCCATAGTCTGATATAAAAGATCCATGTTCTCTTCTCGAATACTCGACTCTACTAAATCTACATCCGGATGAAAAGGACGAGACTCTTTCCATTTAGAAAATGCATTCGCAGTGGAAATTCCAAAATCTGGTTTTACAACCACAATATCAAATTTCCAATCACTCTCAATTGGCGTAATCTTCTCGCCAATTCCCTTTACTCGAGCCCACTTATCATGAATGCAGAAAGGAACATCCGCACCCACTTGTTTTGTGATTTCATAAAGATTTTCTTCCGTTTCCTCAATACCTTCCATCTTTAAAACCGCCTTGCATACAGCAGCTGCATCCGCACTTCCGCCACCAAGACCTGCCTGAGCTGGAATGTGCTTCTTGATAGATACTTTGAAACAAGAATCCAAATGATAAGTATCCTTTAAAACTTGAATCATCTTTGAAACCGTATTGTTCTCTGGTAATTTCATACCTTCACATTCAACTACATCAAAATCATTTTTTTCTATCTCAATCTCATCGTAAATTGAAATAGGTACCATGATCATGTCTAAAGAATGATACCCATTATCCATTCTTTTTACGACATCTAATGCTAGATTAATTTTTGCCCTTGCCTGTACTTTCATAGGTCACCTCATATAATCGAATAAAATCCTCTAACGTACACTGTTGCGCACGCGTACTCGAATCAATATTTACTTTTTCTAACAATTCTTTTGCCAGAGCCTTATCTTTCACAAAATTCTGAAAGTTATTATAAATCGTTTTTCTTCTTTGTGTAAAACAAGCTTTTACCAAATCGAAGAAATAATTCTCATCTTCTAAATGATACTTGTGATGGAAAGAAAACTGAATGACCATCGAATCTACATTGGGACTTGGCCAAAATACTCTTCTTGATACGTCCATGACTTTTTTCACATCACAACGATATTGCGTAATTACGCTCAACGCATTGTATTCCTTATCATTTTCGTGTGCCAAGAAACGTTCTCCCACTTCTTTTTGCATCATAACCGTAATTCTTTCAATCTCTTCATTTGCCTCAAACAATTTAAATAAGATCGGCGTTGTGATGTAGTAAGGAAGGTTCGACGCGAAAACTACCTTTTGACCAGGCTTTCTAAATTCACGAATCTTTTCATCAATATCCACCTTTAAGATGTCTTCTAATACTATCTGTAAATGATCAAAACCAATCTCATTCTCTAATACAACCGGCAATCTTTCATCAATCTCAAAAGCTACAACCTGATTACTTTTTTCACATAAAAACTGTGTTAAAGCCCCAATTCCAGGACCAATCTCAAAAACCAATTCATCTCTTGATTGAATGGCTGCATTGGCAATCTTTTCAACAACACCCGGTTCAATAATAAAATTCTGTCCAAAGCTTTTCTTTGTGAAAACTTTATACTTTTCTTGAATCTCTTTTGTCTTTTTTACTGTCGCAATCGCCTGTTTCATGAAAGACTCCTTTCTTCTATCTCTTCTTTTGTCACATTCATCTGATTTAAACGCTTAAAACATGTTTTCGCATTACAAGGACCAATATGAAAATCTTCACACACTTGAAAGCGCAAATTTTTGTTTCCAACTAAGCCTAAATAAATAAAGTCTTGCCAACTCAATACTTCTTCTTTATTCTCAAACGTTACATAATGACATAAAGCATCCCATAAATCTTCTTTACTTGCATGCTCTACACCCACTTTTTTAGGTGTTTTCGCCTTTTCTTTATTAATAAACGCATGTTTACATCCTGGCACACTACTGCCAATCAATCTACGTATATGTTCTCCTGGCGTATCTGGATCTGTAAAAATAATCACACCTCTTGTCTTTTGAGCCTGTCTAACTCGCTCAATCGTTTTCTCGTTGACCTGGTCTCCACCCGTTTCAATCGTGTCACAATCAAAAAAAGACTGCAACGTGTTTGTATCATTTTTTCCTTCAACGACAATAATTTCTTTAATATGCTGTTTCATCTGTCTCCACCACATGTTTTGATGTAAAACCAGCACCATGTACCTGATGCACATCATTCACAATAATAAACGCTTTTGGATCAATCTCTAAAACACTTGACTCTAATAATGGATATTGTTTCTGCTTAATAACACACATCAACACGGGCTTAGGCGCTTGTGTATAGCCGCCACTTCCATCTAGAATCGTTACACCACGATCCACTGTCTCTAATAAAATACGACGAATCTGTTTCCACTCTGTCGATATAATCATAACATTTTTTGCGGATTGCATGCCTAGCATTACTGTTTTATCGATTGCGACACCACAAACAAACACAGACATAATACCAATCAATGCTGGTGTTAAACCATGTGTAACCACGCCCAATAAAACTGTTAAGCCATCTACGATCATTACACTGGTTCCTTCAGGAATCTTCAGGTATTTATGTAAAATCAAAGCTAAGATATCCATACCACCCGTACTTGAATTAACTCTAAACACTAAACCTAAACCAATCCCCACAAGAACTCCGGCATAGATTGTAGCCACATAAGCTGGCATCACAAATGTATCTTTAGGAAACATTGTGGCAACCTGTGATAAACCTGTTACGAAAACCGGATATACAATTGTAGAAATCACAGATTTCATCGCAAATTGCTTTCCTAATAAAAGAGCTCCCAATATAAATAATCCAATTGTCAAACCATCAATCATCAAAACTGTATCAATCGGAAAAACTGGATGTAATGCGACAGCCACACCAGCTACACCACCCGCTAATATATTATTAGGAAGTATAAAAAAGGAAACTGAACATGCGACCACAAAGTTTCCAAGTATAATCATTATTAAATCATGTATTTTATTCTTGCTCATATGCATACCTCTTCTAGCCTACATGATTATATCATTTTTTTTATGTTTCGTTTTCAAAAATATCGCTTGCAAACAATTCACTTTATCCGTATAATAGTCCGGGTTATATAAGTTCATGATATGGTTGAACGTTCATACCTACTACCGAAAACAGTAGACTATAGCCTTCAAATAGGAGGAAAATAACATGCAATACGATATCATTATTATTGGTGCTGGGCCTGGAGGAATTTTCTCAGCCTACGAATTATTAAAGAGTAAACCTGAATTAAAAATTGGTGTTTTTGAAGCAGGAGCACCATTAAACAAAAGAAAATGTCCAATTGATGGAAAGAAAATCAAATCATGTATCCACTGTAAATCATGTGCCATCATGAACGGTTTTGGTGGAGCCGGTGCCTTCAGTGATGGAAAATACAATATCACAAATGAATTTGGTGGAAACCTATACGAATATGTAGGTGAACAAGAAGCTATCGATTTAATGGAATATGTGGATGAAATCAACTGCAAGATGGGCGGAGAAAAAACTCGTCTATATGCAAACTCAGATGCTGCTATCGCCAAAAAATGTCTTCAAAATGATCTTCACTTATTAAAAGCGAAAGTTCGTCACTTAGGAACTGACATTAACTATGTAGTCCTTGAAAACTTATACAATGAATTAAAAGACAAAGCCGAATTCCATTTCTTTAAACACATTGATATGGTAAACAAAATCGAAGATGGATATGAGGTCGTTTGTGGGGATGAAACATATACATCTACACAATGTATTATTTCTACAGGACGTTCAGGAAGTAAATGGATGGAATCTGTATGCTCAAACTTAGGCATCGAAACAAAGAGTGATCGTGTAGACATCGGTGTTCGTGTTGAACTAAATGCCGATACATTCTCAGAATTAACAGACTCATTGTATGAATCTAAAATCGTATATCGTTCAAAGAAATATCAAGACCGCGTTCGTACATTCTGTATGAACCCTAGAGGTGTTGTCGTAAACGAAAACACAAACGGAATCATCACTGTAAATGGTCACAGCTATGAAGATCCAGCTCGCTTCACAAACAACACAAACTTTGCCTTATTAGTATCAAATCATTTCACAGAACCCTTCTCACAAAGTAACCAATATGGTGAAAGTATTGCCCGCCTATCAAACATGTTAGGTGGTGGCGTTATCGTTCAACGCTTTGGTGATCTGATTCGTGGACAACGTTCAACTCCAAGTCGTATTGCACAAGGATTCGTAACTCCTACATTGAAGGCTACACCAGGAGACTTATCTCTAGTTATTCCTAAACGTCAATTAGATGACATTATCGAAATGATTTATGCCCTTGATAAAGTATGTCCATCAACAGCTAGTGATGATACATTACTATATGGTGTTGAAGTTAAGTTCTACAACATGCAAGTAAAAGTAGACAAAAACTTAGAAACAAAACACAAAGGACTATTCGTTATCGGAGACTGTTCAGGTGTAACACACTCATTAAGTCATGCCAGTGCATCTGGTGTATATGTCGCAAGACACATTACAGAAAATCTATAATACAACATAAAGTGGATCGCTTGATCCACTTTTTCATTTATTCAAACATTTTTTTCAAGTCAAACAAGTGTATATTTTTATCTTCAATCATATTTTCATTGAATCCTTCTTTCGAAAAGATATAATATACTCTTTTTAATTTGTCTGGAAAAATAGAAGCACTCTCTTTTAGATGTTCATACATGTCTTTTGTATATTTTTTATTTCTATATTTGCAATCCATCACCAACAAATATTCTTTAGTACTTGTGATACCATCTATTTCAATCGATCTGCTTAATTTTGAATTATCAACCTTATAATTCTGTATATGTGGAAAAATGTCTTCTAATTCACCTTTTTCATTTAGCATATCCATATATAAAATCGATAAATTCTCAAATTCAAACGAAAGAAATGAATCTAATTTTTCTTTATTTCGTTCAAACACTAGATTGCCATTTATTTTTATCTTCTCCTGATTTTCAAAAATTAAGGTGTACCATAATTTCAACATCGAATCTGATATATCATAATAAATTGTTCGCTTATTTCCATTATACATATTCTTTTTTTCTACAATTTCACTCTTTATCAAGGTTGAAATATATTTAGAGACTTTAGCCTCTGCCTCATGAATATCTTCACTAATCGTTTTTATTGTACGATTTCGCTTTGAGATTGATACTAATATTGAATTATATACATCCTGTACATTCGTTGAATTAGAAAGAAGTTGATCTGGCAAATTAAAAAATGTACCAAATTCATTAAATAATAAATATTGAATATTTTCATAAAAAGTTTTTGTATGATCAATTGTCGATAAATAATATGGATATCCCGACATTAAACACAAATAATTAGCTTGGCTTTCAACATCCTCCATCTTCACAAATTCCTTTGCGTCCATAAAATTCATTTTTTTGATTTCCATCTCAAAAGTACGTCTTTTATATAATGGACTCGCATGATTTTGTATTTCTTTTTGTAAGAATCCTATATCACTTCCCGATAAGATGACCATCATATTATCACTCGTATGATCAATAAACTCTTGCAAAACGGAAGAGAAACTAGAATCTTGACTCACTATATATGGATACTCATCTATAATTAACACAAAACGTTCATTCTTTGCGTATTCTTGAATCGATTTAAAGGCATGTTGCCAACTTGCAAAAACAAATGTATCTGGTAGATTCAACAAATGGTCCACTTCATAAGAAAAAGATTTTAAATTTCCATAACTATTATCTTGCTTAGCCTGAAACAATATACCTTTTTTACCCTTTAAAAATTCATTCAATATGGATGATTTCCCTATTCGTCTTCTTCCATACAATACACCAAATTCTTTTCTATTACTTTTATACCGACTATTTAATGCATCTAATTCCTTTTTTCTACCAACAAACATAGGTCCTCCACTTTATTAACTCCGCAGTTATTAACTATCGAGTTAATAATATCATCGAATGAAAAGATACGCAACATGGTATAATAATCTAGGTGATAATTTTATGATACAAATTCCAGACAACAGTACAATATTAGCTCCGGCTACCCTACATTTATCTTTATACAAAGAAATTTTAAAACAAAAAAAAGATTGCCTTGGCATACAAGTTTTAACCTTGTCTAGCTGGCTATCTTCTTTTTATCATGGACAAAATAAATCTGACATTGAAATTCTTTATTTATACAAAGATGCTTTAAAGAATATCTCTCTTTCCAATGCCTTCTATTCCAGTAAAGAAGACTATGACTTTTTAAATGCCTGTCTAGACTTTATAAAAATGGCAAAAACCTATCAGATTCATGATTTTCCTTGTTCAACCCAAAAAGAAAAAGATTTACATGAAATCTTAAATCTTCTGTATCCAATTCAACTCAAAGAAGACCAAACGCAAGATGTCCTTTCAAGTTTACCAGATTTAGAAAACATCTATATCCTAAAAAAAGAATACTCTCAATTAGACAGTTACTGGATTCAAGTGTTGATTGATCATGGCGCAAAATGGCTCGGCGATAAGCAACTATTAACAACACACTACTACAGTGTTGCCAACGCACGCAAACAAATGGAAGTCATCGCAAATCTTATTATTGAAAATGACTATTCAGCCGATGATATTTTCATTGCCCTAAACAACCCAAGTGACATCAATGTTTTAACCCAGATTCTTACAGCACATAAGATCCCATTCACAACTATACAAGAAGTTCATACTACATCTATATATAACGAGTGGATCCATTTTTTTACATGGGCTAAAGATATGGATTTAAAAAGTTTTTTAAACGTAGTTCAAACCCTATATCCAAATGACAATTATCTCTTGCAGTATTACACATTGTTCCCTGAACAATTTTTAAAATTTGAACCTTTCTTAACTACACTTCCATACAAAGATAATGAAATCATTGATTCCTACCAATTTACATCCTACCAAAAATTAGAACAAGACACTTTAGAATGGATACACGATCATGCCTTCTTATTTGATGCATACGATTTTATCAAGATGGCCAAACACATTCAAAATCTACATGAACAAGTCACAAAAGAAGATTTGAATGCCTTCAACGATGTCATGTCACTTATCCAAGATGTGCATACACACATTCATAATGCGAATGATTTAAACATCTTGATTCACCAAATCCAAAATCTTTCTGCCAATCAGAAAGCCAATTCCATTGAAGGGGCATTCATTGGATCTAGACAAGACATCACAAATTTAAGGCCCATCGTCTTTTTAACTGGCACAAATGCCAGTGCATTTCCTGCTTTAAAGTTACATACTGGAATCTTTGATGAGGCCTATGTACAAAACACGGATTTACCAAATCTTGAAACACGCATTCAAAACCAGCAGGCACAAATCTTTGACTGTTTGTCTTTGTGTGAAATTCTTTATGTATTCTATCCACAAAGTGATTATCAAGGAAAAAATTATGAACCAAGTTCTGACATAGAAAATTGGCTCCAACAAAAGGCTGAGTTTATCACTACGCCCGATTCTTTTAATTGGACTACCCCAAATATCGATTTAAATGAAACAACAGCTAAATCCATATTCTTTAAGGATGATCATTTTAAAGGATCTATTTCAAGACTCGAATCCTATGCACGATGCCCTTTTTCCCATGCACTAAAATACGGCTTATATTTAAAAGAAAAAGAAGACATCACAGACATTCGAATTCGTGGAAGCATATTACATCATGTTCTAGAAGTGATTTCTAAAGATAGACAAGAATATACTTCTTTATCCAAAGAAGAAATTCATCACTATGTTGAAAATGAATTTTCCTTCGCAAAAGAAGTGCTTTTACAACAAGTTCCATGGTTTGATTCTCAAATTGAAGAAATCACAGAAAAACTTATGTTGATTTTTGAACAACTCCATAACTTCGAATCCAACTGGCACATGAACATGGATAAACAAGAACATAAGTTCTCTTATTCCTACCCATGGAATGGATATACCATTGATTTATATGGCTATATTGACCGAATCGACAGTTCAAACACATCTTTTTGTATCTTTGACTATAAATCAAGTGATAAAGATATTAAAATCGATGACTTTGAAAAAGGATTATCTTTACAGTTAGCCACATATACGTTAGCTTACGAAAAAGAATCCGGTTTAATCCCTGTAGGATGTTTCTATATTGCACTAAGGACAACCCCAGAAACATTCACTTATGGAAAATTAAATTATCGCAAAAAAATCCCTGAACTCACTGTGAACGATGAAAAAGATATTGCGGATACATTTAAAGTCAATCGAAGATTAAATGGATGGCACTTTAGTGATGCGAGCATTTATTGTGATGACATAAAACGATATATGCCTGTAAAAAGAGCCAATCCAAGTTTAGAAACCATCAAAGAGGAATGGATTCAAGTCGTTGACAGTCTTTTAGAAGACATTAAAAGTGGACAAGCCCTACCTAATCATGTCCAAGATGCATGTAAATTCTGTGCTTACAGATCTATTTGTCGAAATTCAGCGAATGAAGTTGAACCAATGCTTCGTGTAGAAAAGGAGGAAGAATAAACATGGATTTTTCAATTCCCCAACAAAAAGCCATTGACATTCGAG
>ULOZ01002040.1_pt1 | contig 11256 bp, 10 predicted proteins | sample 1953031 | NCBI WGS metagenome assembly ULOZ01 (sample SAMEA4835616, study PRJEB28245) | human gut metagenome | biome: gut microbiome; material: fecal sample | place: Denmark | collected 2008
AAAATACTCCAATATTTGAGTAAATGCCTCATCATCATCAATCAAACTATCTAAAATGAATTCTTTATTTGTCATATGTTATTCCTCCTAAAACCATGGATGAAAATGTGGCCCATGAACAAATCTTCCACCTCTAATAATTTTGTGAATACCTAATTTTGAGCCAGCCCATTTATTAATATAATTTGAATAAGTAGAAATGCCGCCTTTATTTGCACCTCTTCCTGGTTCAACTAATTCTTTCACTAATTTCCATCTATTTGGATGCTTGTTAAAACTATTCATCATTTGATTAGGTGTAGCAGCATTTCCAACATTTGTTAATACACCAGTAGCTATTGTTCCAGCAGTAGCGATTGCTGCGGTTGCTAGCATTAATCCATTGTACCATTCTTCACTCATGCCGGCATCTAACATCCAGTTATTACCTGTAAATGCTTCTTGATATTCCGCAGTAGCAAACACTCCTGTTCCAATTCCTGCAACCGTCGTAACACCACCAATAATACTCAAGTATGTTGCACCACTAAATAATGCACCAATTCCACTTATTAAAGCAGGAACAGCAACCATGGTTAAGCCAATAGCTGTCAACACATTATTATCAGAAGCAACTCCTCCAATAGTTAATCCCATGCCAACTAGCGCTAAACCACATAGTATCAATGTAGAAATAGCAATATGACCAGATGGATCATAATACATAATCGGATTATTTTTAGCATAGGAATATAAATTAATTCCACTGACAACTTCGTTAGATAGATAATCCACACTATCAGGCGAAATAAATCTTCCAATTTCTGAATTATAATATACACTTTTTATTGTTTTTGTTTCTTATTTTTTGATTTAGATGATTTTTTAGGTTCATTGAAAGTCATTTTCTTTTCTATTTCTTCCATTTTTGCATTCATATGAAAAACACTTTCTAAATCTTGATCTAATTTTTTCTTTTCATTCATAATTTTTATTTCATCTCCACTAAAGAAATAAGATTATTAACTTCTTCATCAGTTAATAAACGATATTCACCTTGTTTTAAATTACCTTTAGTTAAAAAAGCAAACTTTTCTCTTTCTAAAGCAATAACAGTTAGTCCATAATGAGCAAACATTCTTTTAACTTGATGATATTTCCCTTGATGAATAGTCACTCTTGCTTTATTTGTAGATAAAATTTCTAATTTAGCCGGTAATAATCTTTCTCCATCTAAAATAACCCCTTTTTCAAAAGCTACAATCATTTCTTTTTGTAAAGGATAATCAGTTTCTACTAGATACACTTTATCAACATGATATTTAGGCGAAATTAATTTGTGCGCTAAAGTACCATTATTTGTAAGAAGCAAAACACCGACGGTATCAACATCTAATCTTCCAACTGGAAAAAGATTAGCAAAACTATATTCACTAACTAAATCAGTAATAGGTGGATAATTTCTTTCCATTAATGTTGAAGAAACATAATTTTGAGGTTTATTAATTAAAACATAATAAAATTGACGATAATCAATTTTTTGATTATCTAATAAAACAATATCTTTATTTTCATCGACATTAAATTTTTCAGATTTTACTAAATGATTATTAACTAATACTCTTTCATCTTTAATCATTTTTTTCACGTCTTTACGTGAACCTATACCTGCATTAGATAAATACTTATCAAGCCTCATTATTTTTTTCCTTATAAACTTTTTTATCTAATTTTTGACCAAAGAATTTTCCAAATGCCACGCCTAATGTCCCACCTACAGTACCTAAACCAATTCCTGCAAATATATCAGAAAGATAATGAGCTCCTAAAATTAATCTAGATAAAGCCACTAAAGTCGCTATTATATATGCATATGGAAGATATTTTTTATCATAACAAGAAATAATAAAAGCACTAGCAAAAGCCACTAAAGTATGACCAGAAGGAAAAGATGCTCCAGAAGGATGCTTATAATTAATACTATCAATATATGTTAAAAATCCTTCTATTTCTTGATAAGGACGTGGTCTATTAACCCAATTTTTAATACCATATTCACATAAAATCCACATTAATAAAACTGGGACAACACTTAATAATAAATTAAAATTAAACTTTTTATTCTTTTTGAATTCATAAATTAGTAAGGCTATTAAAATAACAAGCCACATTTGACCAAAAGAATTTATTTCAGATAATATTTTACTAATTTGACCAACAAAACCATATTTATTAGTAATATTATCAAGAATCCACATTGAAATTTCTTTATCTTGATACATCTTCTTGACCTTTCTTTTTATCTGCTAGTTTTGTTAAAAAATAAGAAGCACAGAATCCTAAAATTAAAAAGACAATTGCTAAAATAATTTTAACAGCACTTAAATTTTGATAATAACTTTCAACTGCATAAATTGCTACAAGTGAAACTACAATAAAAGCAAAAATAGCAAAATATGTCGCATCACGATGTTTACTTAATAAATATTTCATTAATTTAGAAATAAGATAAAATCCTAAAATTACCCCAATAACAAAGCAAACTAATAAGCCAAGTGAAGGTAATATATAGTTTTTACCAATAACTTCTAACATATTACTAGAAGCAAAATCAAAACTTGCATTAATGCCCATTAATAATAACACTGAACTTAAAAATCCTTTAATTGTATCCATCAAAGGATTATAAAAACCCATAATCATTAAGACCATTGATCCAGAAATACCAGGCACTACCAAAGCAGCTGAGCCAATTGCTCCTACGATAATCATCACAATATAAGCCCACCATGGATTCAAACTAATATCAACATAATTACCTGAACCAACAAATAAATTAACAATAATTAAAATAAGGAAAACTCCTCCGCAAATAAAACTAGATAATAAATTAGTTTTATTCGCTTTACCTTTAATATTTAAATAAAATGATGGTAAACTACCAATAAGTAAACCAGCAAATAAAGAAATTGTAATTAATGGGTAATTATTGATTCCCCAAGAAATAGGAAACAATGAACAAGCTCCAATTAAAATACCTAATAAATAAGGTAATAAAGTAATTATTGATTTTTTAAAATGAGATTTTATGTCGCTTATTGCTTCAATAATTTCATCATAGCAATTAACAATACAAGCAATCGTTCCACCAGAAAAGCCAGGAACAATCGCTGCAATACCAATTAATACACCTTTTAAAATTTTAATTAAGTTTTTCATAATATTTTCCTTTAACTAATTATATTAAATTAAATATATGAAAAGAAAGTTTAATTTATATTTAATGGTAAAAAATTAGTAAATTTTCGTAATTTTTATTCTTGCATAATCATCATTAAGAGAAATAACTTCTATTTTATAATCAAAAACATCACTTTCATCAGGAACAATTTCTTTATCATTTAAATTATAATCATTACGAGCTCCATACTTATCTAATTTATTACTTTTACGAGGCATTAAATCTAAATATGGTGAATCTTCTTCTAAAGAAAAAGACTCTCCTTCATAAAATAATGAATCATCAGGATTTTGTTTTCTTTTATTATTTTTATATGAAATAGAATAAAAATATCCACGATTAGGAGAAAAAATATTATAATCACTTTCTTTATAATTTTTTTGCATTAAAGTATTTTGATACATTGGTCTATCTCCACCTTCTTCAACATATGGAGTGTAGGTAGTAAAATTAGTATTTGAAAAAGGATCATTAATAAAATCATCAACATTATTACAATAATGGAATCCTCCCTTAGTAGATACTACTCGATTATCAACATGAGAAATTCTAACTCCATTTTTAGAATAACCTTGTAAAGAATTATCCACATAATAAGAAGAATAATCTTTTTGATTAAGTCCAGTAGGAGTTAAATACTCCACTAAAAAATATTCATCAAAAGGAGTATTATTAAAATTATCATTTGTTAACAATAAAACATCTCCACTTTCTTCAAATGGCTTTAAATCAATAATAGCTTCATCTTTAATTACTTTTGGTTCAATCCAACCTAAAGCATATTTAGAAAATCCACAATGATCACCAATATTATTGTCCATCATATCTACACACCCAAAAGGAGAAGGATATGGTAAATCTTTATTACCAATTGTACAATAATAATCTTTTAAACCTAATTGATGACCAGTTTCATGAATATAAGTATGAGTATCAATAGAATTTTCTAATTGATAACCATCCATAAAATCATAACTTGCCCAAGAAAACATTTTACTTACTGGACTAGATAAATTACCATTATTAGATAAATTTAATCTACTAGAAGCAGTAAAAGCCCACATTAAAGTTTTATCAAAATTAATTAAATCTGAATAGTCATGTTTTGTTTGATTTGGTGCACTATAAATAGCCCATATAGCGTCAACAAAACCATCATTATTACTATCAAACTTATTATATTTATTAAAATCACTACTATAATTTTCTTTATACCAATTTAAAGCATCTTCCACTAAATAAGAAGTTCCACAATCATCATATAATTTTCTTTGTTCAATTTCTAAAGGTGTAAGATTTGATTGATACCATTGGTTAGCTACGACAAAATTAAAATTTAACTTATTATAACTACTTTTACTATAGAATGAAGAAACACTTTCCCAAGTTGTTTCACCATTAAAAGCATTTTTAATTCTATTTAAAGTATTTTCTGTCGCATTATTTTCAAAGCCCTTAATAGAAATTGGTAAAACTAAAACATTTTGTGCTCCTAAAGAATTTAATGATTTATTCCTAGAAGGATATTGATCAAATTTATAATAATTAAAATCAATTAAATCACTTTCATTATTAACACTAATATCAATACTAGCAAAAACACTCTTATCGTCTTTACTAGTCGCTTTAATAGTAACATTACCTTCTTTTAAAGCTTTTATATAATTATCTTGTAAAACTTGGACAATTGAATTATCACTACTTTCAAGAATAACATCACCTGAAAAATTAATAGTTCTAGCATTAATTAAACTAACTTCATCAATCATTAAATCATATTTATCACTTGATAAAATAATTGATTTTTCACCGACACTAGAAACATTTTCTCCACATCCGACAAGTAATAATGGAAAAATTAAATATAAACATTTTTTATTCATTTTATTTTACCTCAATTAATAATGTTGCTTCTTCTTCATTTATATCTAAAACTATAACATAATAAGAACATTTTAAACTTTCATCAATCACTGTTTTATAATCATCATTATTTAAAACATGACTTCTTGCTTTATTCCATAAAGAAGAATAACTAGGCATAAAAATGTTATAACCATCATCTAAAGAAAATTCACTATTTTTTTTAAATAAAGAAGAATCATCACAATAAACTTTTGAATTCATATTATATCTAGTTTCATCAAAAGATGCTGAAATTACTCCTAATAAATAATAAGAACGATCTACATTAGAATCATTTAAATGACCTTCAAAAAAATCTGTGGTCGTAGAGCTAGCTTTACCTGAAGAATTTCTTCCAAAATAAGAATTATCAGCGATATAATTTGTTGCCTTTTGAATATCATCTAAAGGAATATAACGATTATCATTTTTCACTCTTGCATCAATATGAGAAATTCTAATTCCCCCTTCTTTATAACCACTTACTCCATTATAACCAGTATAATAATCAATAGAATTTAAATTATCAGTAGAAATATACTCTAAAGTCAAATATTCATCAAAAGGTGTATTATTATAATTTTGACTTGGTAATAAAATAAATTCACCACTAGAAGAATATTTTTTTAGTTTTATAATTGAAGATTTATTAACCACTAATGGAGAAGTCCATCCTAAAGAAAATTTAGAAAATCCACTATGATCACCGATATTATTGTCCATCATATCAACTCCACCCATACATGACCAATATGAATTATAATCATAATAATCCACTAAACCATAAGCATGTCCAGTTTCATGAACGTAAGTATGAGGATCATAATTATCATTCATAAACGAAAAACTTGCCCAACAAAAAGTTTTTGGAACAGGATTATTAACATTCAAAGAAAGTCCTACACCTTCATGAGAAGTATACGCCCACCATTGATTAGTGGAAGTATGTTCCATTGGACGAGAATAAATAATCCATAATAAATCAATTGCTCCATCATTATTGGAATCATAATAAGATAAAGATTTCGCGTCTTTTCCTAAGATACCATGATTATCTTTTCGATATTCTTTTTGATATTGTTCATAAATATCTTTAGCCGCATCATATCCTCCATTTTGAATCAATTTATCAGATTGATATGATGATTTCATCCAATTAATGACATCTCCATCAAAATTAGTTTTATGATAAGAAGATGTTTCATAATAAGATTTAACACTATATGGTTTATTTTCACTTGAGAAGAAAACATCTTCAATTTTCTTTCTATTTTCTTCAGTTGCCATTTCTTCTTGTTCAGTAAAATAATAAGGTACAACTAAAACTTTATTATCTAAAGATAAAGGATCTAAATAAGGAGAAGATGTATTTTTTCCAAATAAAGAAACATTATATTCATTACTAGCTTTAGAAAAATCATCATTAGATAAATATTTATCTCGATTTAAAACTAAAATATAAAAAGATACTGGTACAAATTCTAAATAAGAAATTGTGATTTTAATTTCACCTTCTTCATTTAAAATTGTTCCATTTTGAATAGAAGAAGTCCAATTTTCTACATGTTCTTTTTCTAGCCATGCACCATCAACAAATTCCTTAATAACTACATCTAAAGAAGATAAATCAAGTTTTTCACCAAGAAAATATGTATCTTTTACATTGGTGTAATTAACTTCTAATTTTTGAATGGAGTTATTTTGTTGAATACTAGAAGTAGAAACCTCACTACAACTACAGCAAAATAAACTTAATAAACAAACTAATTTAATTTTTTTCATCTTTGATACCTCTAACAAAATGATCTTTTTTTACTTCAATTAAAAAACTATTTTCTTCAATAATATAATCAAATATTTCACTACTTTCTTTTTTGCTTTTTTCAATATTTGGATCAGGTAAAGGAATTGACTCCACTAGTTTTTTTGTATAAGGATGTAAAGGATTATTAAATAATTCTTCACTAGGAGCCATTTCCACAATTTGTCCTTTATACATCACAATAATTCGATTACAGAAATACTTAACAATATTTAAATTATGGGCAATAAAAATAATAGATAATCCTTCTTTTTTTATTTCATTAAGTAAATTAATAATTTGTGATTGAATTGAAACATCTAAAGCAGAAACTATTTCATCAGCAATAATAATTTTTGGATTCATAATTAACGCTCTAGCAATTCCAATTCTTTGAAGTTGCCCACCAGAAAATTCATTAGGAAAACGATTAATAATATCTTTAGATAGACCAACTTTTTCTAAAACATTATAAACTTTTTTTGCAATAATGTTTTCATCTTTCTCTCCTTGAATCACTAATCCTTCTTTAATAACATCATAAATTGACATCCTTGGATTAATTGAAGCAATCGGATCTTGAAAAATCATTTGCACACTATTACTATCACCATATGATAAATTCTTTAGTTTTTCTTTTTCTATTAAAAATTGTTTCTTATCTAATTTAGATTTTTTCAACTTTTTTAATTCATTAGAATAATAATTTTTATTAATTATTTCATTATTAAAAATTATTTTACCTTCATCAACTTCATATAAAGAAACAATTAATCTAGCTAAAGTAGTTTTTCCACATCCAGATTCACCAACAATTCCTAACGTTTCATTTTCATATAAAGAAAAACTAACATCATTAACGGCTTTTAATTTTTCTTTTTTTGATAAATAAAAACTTTTATTAACATGTTCAACTTCTAATATTTTATTGGAGTTCATTTTTTACCTCCTCAAGAATGCTATTTTTCTTGTTATCATAAAGTGGCATATTTCTTCCATCAAATTCAACATAATGTTTTAATCTATTTTTAATTTGCAAAGGTTTATTTACTTCATTTGCTTCTTCATAACATAAAAAAGATGCTACAGAATGACTAGAAGATATTTTGACCATCTTTGGAAAAGACAAATAATCTTGTTTTAAAGAATAAATATTTCTCTGAGCGAAATTATCTCCCCGTGCAGGAATTAACATATTTGGAACATTACCTTTAATATATGATAATTCACCTTCAGTTTGTAAAGTCGGTACTGAGCCAAGTAAAGCCCAAGTATAAGGATGTCTAGGATCATAAAAAATATCATAAACCGTGCCTTTTTCAACAATTTTCCCAGCATACATAATAAATACTTTATCGGCAATATTAGCAACCACGCCTAAATCATGTGAAATAAAAATAATAGAAAGATTTCTTTCTCTTTTTAACTTTTTTAATAAATCAATAATTTGTTTTTGAATTGTCGCATCTAAAGCAGTCGTTGGTTCATCGCAAATTAAAATTTCTGGATCACTTGCTAAAGCAATACTAATCATTACTCTTTGACGTAATCCACCAGATAATTCAAATGGATGTAAATAATATCTTTCTTCTGGAGAAGTAATACCTACTTCTTTAAAAATCGAAACAACTTTTTGATGTATTTCAGATTTTGTCATTTTTTTATTTAATAAATCAAGATTTCTTTTTTCTTCTTCATAAGAAAAATTAAAAACTTCAATTCCTTTTTCTAAATAAGATAAACAAGCAATTACTTCTTTTTTCATTTTATGATAAACATCAATTGGTAAAATGATTTTTTCTTTATTTTGAGCTCGTTCATTTAAAGGTAAATCATAATAAGAGGACACATTATATTTGGCAAATAATTTATTTTGTTCATTTTCTTCTTCAATAGCTTTTTTATAATTTAAAATAAAATTATTAAATTGATTTTGATATAACAAAAGTTCATTAAAATTATAAAGAGGATTTTTAACTAATTTTTTTATTTGTTTATTTATTTTTTTTATTGTTAAACAAGTTTTTTCATAAGAAAAAGTTTCAACATCATTAAAATCAAATTCTTTAACTAAATCAATTAATCGATTAATCTCTTTTTTTTCATTTAATTTATAAACATAATCTTTTTCATTGTTAGATAAATATTTTAAAACACGTTTATATTGTAATAAATATTCTTTTGCTTTTTTTCTTGTCTTAGTTTCTTTTTTCTTTATAGCTTCTTCAACTTGTTTTCCTACTTGCATTAAAGGATTTAAAGTTGATTGACTATCCTGATAAACACAAGCAATTTGTGAACCTCTTAAAGCATTCAAATCTTTTTCTTTTAAACGTAAAACATCTTTATTATGAAAAAGTATTTCTCCTTCTTCTAAATAAGCATTATTATCTAGTAATTGCATAATTGCTTTACAGGTAACTGATTTTCCTGATCCAGATTCACCTACTAATGCGACTACTTCTTGTTTATCTAAAGAAAAAGAAACTCCTCTAACGGCTTTTAAAATTCCACCATTAGTTTTAAAAGATATTCTTAAATTATTTACTTGTAATAAACTCATCTTAATCTCCTTTTAAAGTGGTATTAAAAGCATCTCTAAGACCATTACCTAACATATTAAATGTAATCATTAAAATCACAATAATTACACATGGATATAAAAGTAAATATGCTTCACTTGTCCCTAATTTATCATTTCCTTCTGATAACAATTGACCAATAGAGGTAATTCAACTACTAGACAAATCAATAATTCCTAAAAAAGTTAATGATGATTCAGAAAATATCACACTTGGAATCATTAAAATTGAAGAAGTAATAATTGTTCCAATAGCATTAGGTAAAATATGATGAAAAATAATTCTTTTATCTTTTGCTCCAAAACTTTTACTAGCTAAAACGTATTCTTGATTTTTATATCTAAAAAATTGCATACTTGTAGAGGAAGCCACTCCAATCCATCCAGTAGCAATAAACGCTAAAAACAAGCCTAAAATAACTCCAAAAGAGCTACTAATATTCGGCATATTAGAAAAATAAACACTAAAAATAACTAAAATAATCGTAGAAGGAATACTAGCAATTATTTCTGAAATACGTTGCATAATTAAATCAACTTTTCCTCCATAATAACCACTGATAGAACCATAAATAATTCCTAAAACAAAATTAATTAAAGAAACAATAATTCCTAAAGATAAAGAAAATAAAATACCAATTGCTAAACGAGAAAACAAATCTTGTCCAGCCGAATTACTACCAAAAATAAAATTTGGAGTAAACCCATATTTATATTTAAAATATTCAAGAAAATCCACTCTCACTTTATATGTTCCATTACTTATATTAACTTTATCTCCATATAAAGTAACAAGATGATTATTTTCATATTTCGGTAAAAAGATATTATTATTAATTATTTTATTATTTTTATTTCTTAAACAATCAACTTTATAATAAACATTGGCATTTGTCGTGTAATAATTTTCTAAATTAGAAATAGTTTGATTGATTAATTGTTCAGAATAATTTTCTTCATTTAACTGATTTCTAAATTCAACTAAATAATTATCATAACTAACATAATTTTGAATAATATCAAGATTATTTTCTTGTTCATAATTAACTAATATATCATATTCATCTTTTGATAAATTAACAATTGCACTACCTAAAGCATAAGAATCAAATTGAATAGAATGATTACCTTGTGATAAATTAAATTCATCATTTTTAACTTCACCATAATCTACAACAATTGGCTTTCTATTTCCTTCATAATGTTTTAATAAATAATAAGTCGCATCATTAACATTTCTTTGATACGTTCCATCTAAAAATCCACCTTGATAATGTTCAGTAATTCTTGGTTTTAAATTAGCCAGTTTAAATCCATCATTACCATATTCAAGCTTATCTACTTTCATAAATGGAGAAAAACAAATAGTTAATAAAGAATAAATAAAAATAATACTTAAAATAATAAAAGAAACAATCCCACTTTTATTTTTAACAAATTTTTTTAAAGAAAGATTTAAATAACCATGTTTAGTTAATTTAACTTCTTTAACTGTTTCTTCTTTTTTATACAAAACAAAATTTTCTTTATTCACTTCTTCTATAGAAGTATTTTCTTTCAATTTATAGTCTTTTATTTTCATGATAATTTTCTCCCCATTACTTTAATTCTTGGGTCAATAATTCCATAAGAAATATCAACAATTAAACTACCCAATAAACCAATAAAGGTATAAAACATTCCTACAAATAAAAACACATCATAATCTCTTAAAGTAATAGATTTTAAAAAAATCGAACCCACTCCAGG
>ULOZ01002846.1_pt1 | contig 11251 bp, 8 predicted proteins | sample 1953031 | NCBI WGS metagenome assembly ULOZ01 (sample SAMEA4835616, study PRJEB28245) | human gut metagenome | biome: gut microbiome; material: fecal sample | place: Denmark | collected 2008
CTAATCCAGAAAACTTAGAAATATTAGCTGAAATATATAATAAGTCAATCGATGAAATATTAGATGCAGAAGATAAAAATAGTATTAATTATGAAGATGTTTATTTATTATGTGATTCAAACTGGGGTATGAGGTTTGATAAAAAAGATAATTTATATCAAATTAGAAACGAACAAATTAAACTCATCACAAAAAGATTTAAAGAATTAGTATTAATTAGAATAGATAGAGATTTTACTGCAAATGAAGAAGATGAATTCAGATTCTTATTTAATCATTTCTATTTATTATCTAAATATGCTAAAAACAATTCAAAATTAGAAATAAACGATAATTATTTAATATTTAAAGATGCCATTTCAGAATTGCTTGTTGAAATAAGAAATATGAACAATGATGAACAATATTGGGAATTACAAAAACTTTATTCTGAACGCAACATGTTAATGTTCACATTTAGACTTGATGTTCATAAACTGCAATTCGTACCGATTCTTCAGGAAAGATTTAAAGATATTGAAGATTGGCAAAAAGATATGCTTCTTGCAATGTTTCAAAATATAGAACCTTATGATGAAAATCCAAGTAGCTATGGAGCCGATTTTTTGAAGAGATATGAAGAAAACAATGGCGAATACAATCTTGAAGAGATTCGTAAATTAGAAATAAAAGAACTTATTATACGAGGAGCATGTATCAATAAATGTTTCTTGAGTATAAAAAAAGGATATAACGAAAATAAACGAATCATTGATAGATTAGAAGAATTATATAATCAATGCTTAAAACCACTAGAGGTTCAAGTTCCTGATGAAGAAAATGATAGCAAAACAAAAACATATAAAATTGATAATAATTCAAAAAATAGATTTTTAAAGGATTATTACTTCAGTTTAAAAATGCAATTAAATGGATATGGTAATCCAGACCATTCATATGATGATATTAATGACATCTATAATTGGTTTATAAATAATGATGAAATATCTGATGATATTTATTTAAAGATTGCTGAAAGAGAAAAAGTTGATACTAATAGAGAAAAGAAATATTGGATGGCAGATTTAAAAGTTCGTTCTCAAATAGATCATTGGTTCTATGAATTTAAAGAAAAAGAAAGAAAAATTGAAGAAGGACTTAAGGAAATCTCTAAATTAAAGAAGATGCTTGAATCAGGTGATAAAGAATATATTATTCATAAATATGATATTATAGGTGGAAACGATGAGGCTTCAATTAGAGATTATATAGAATACTGGAAAACTGAACTTGATTATGCTGAGTTCTTAAAGGGAAGAGATAAAAAATTAACAAGTGAATTATTGAATGAAATCGATAATTTAAGTATGAGTGAAATAAAAGAAAAGTATTTCAAAATGGAGGTTATAGAAAATGAGTGATTTTCAAACCGCAACATTATTAAAAAAATTAAGAAATGATTATAATTATACAATTCAAAAAATAGCCAACTTACTTGGCGTTAGTAAAGCAGCTGTAAGTAAATGGGAAAATGGATACGATATAACAACAGAACATTTATATGAATTATCTAAATTATATAATGTGTCTTTTTCTGAATTGTATTATGGAAAACTAAACAATGAAGGTAATGATGATTATTGGAGACGTAATTACGATTTATCGAATTTTGAATTAGAAGATATTAATACAAAGAATGTAGACAATCTTAAAAATCTATTTGATCACTGCAATATGGTAAAGAGTCGTTTTTATACTCAACTACCTAAATGGGCCAAAAATGAATTGAATAATAATGAGTTAGATGAATTCAATTTTATTAAGCAGTATTTTCAATTTGATATCAAGTATTATGCTCACATTAAATATGGTCCTAGACATTTAGCTTTTGCTCAGGATAAAGAAGAAAAAGAATTCATTATTGAAATGCTTGATAAGATTAAAGACTTAGATAAAGATTCATATATGTGGGAATTAACTAAACTATACAATTTCACATATGATATTAAATCTGATGATGTTTGTAAAAGTGGAAATCTTAAGGCTTTAGAGTATATGCTTTCTTCATTCTCTCAAATTGAAAAAGATAGTATTCTTTATGCGAATTTGCACATTAAAGAAGTTGTAAAAGAAGATAATAGAAGTATTTTTATGGGAATATCAGAAAAAGAAATTGAAAGAGATAGAACAATTGATGAAATCGAGAATATTCCTTTCTTTAAGACAATAATCAATTCAGGTGCTAACAAACTTTATAGCCATAAATCAACACTTGGCTGGTGGGATAAAGAAATGTTTGATGCGATTGAAGGCCCAACTGTTGAAATAGATGAAAGCATTTATGATAAGTATCAATTTTATAATTTTGGTGGTCAAACAAATATTCCTATTCTTAATAATTGGAAGTTATTCGGATATAAAGATTACCTTGAATTTATTGATAAAGCTGGCACAGAGCAACTTAGAGATATTGTTAATTTGAAAGACTCTAATCCTCTTAAATATTACAATAATATGGTAGAAAGGGAGTATGCTAATGCTAAAAGATAAATTTAAGTTATTAAAGTTTTTCGATTGGAAATTATTTGTATCATTAATTTGTCTAGCACTAGTTCCTGCAATTATTCAAACAATAGAAACTTTTGTTATCTCAACTCATGTATCTACTAGTGAGATCGATGTTATTGGCCAAATAGAATGGTTTGATTTAATTGATGAAACAATTCAGGCATTCTTGATTATTCCCCTTTATTCAATACTAAATGTGATACTTAAACACGATAAAAAAAGATTTCCACATGCTACATTTAAAACAATGATTATTGCATTTGCGTTGTACACTGTGTTTTCAATTGTTGTTTTGATTTATTCAGCTACTTTGATTTCTTATATGAATCCAAATGAAACTGATTTAGCACTTGTGAACTCTTACCTGACCACATCAACAATCGCATTTATGGTTGGAATAATTATTAACTTTGTAAATGTTGTGTTTGTAGTTTTAGGAAAGAGTAAGAATCTTTATATCTTCTTAGCTGCAAAAGTATTTGTAACAATAATTAGTGACTTTATTCTTATCCCTCAGTTTGGTGTAGTAGGTGTTGCTATAAGTAACATTGCCATAAACATTATATTAGCTACAGTTGGATTATTTATTCTATTCAAACAAAAAACTATGAAAATATGCTGGTTTAAGAAAGAAGATCTATCCGTTGCTAAAGACTGGGCTAGAATAGGTGCTTTCTCTGGTGTTCAACAATTTATAGCGAATATCGTTTATGCACTAATGATTGTTAAGATGGTTAATCTAGTATCTGAATCTGGTAATTATTGGGTTTCAAACAACTTCATATGGGGTTGGTTATTGATTCCAGTTAATGCAATGAGAGAAGTAATAAGAAAAGATTGTAAAGATGGCTATTTTGAACTTAAACAATCGAATTATTACCTTATCACCTCATTTATCTTAATCTTGTGGTGTGTTACAATTCCTTTATGGACTCCATTCTTTAGAAATATTGAGCGATTAGAAAACTATGAGAGAATCTTCCAAATTGTAATACTAGCATTCCCATTCTATATACCTTATGCATTCCAGCAAATACCAGATAGCATATTCATTGGTCTAGGTAAAACAAAATATAACTTTATCAATACATGCATCATCAACTTTATTTATTATGGTGTATGGTACATTCTTTACAAAACTGAAGTTGTGACATTCACCATGACGACAATCATTCTGATGTTTGGATTTGGAATGGTAACTAGCTATGTTGTTAGTATATTAGAAGAAAAGATTTTCTTAAGAAAAGAAATGCAAAAAAGTGAATCGGTTCAATTAGAAGAGATACCAGGTAAAGAAAAAAGCTTTATAAATGGTGATTAAATAAACTAAACAGCTTTATCATAAAAGGTAAGATTGCTCAGTCTACTATGACTATAATTAAATAATTAATCTTCTTTAGGTTTCTTACCCCAATAATCTTTATTTATAAACTCTCTATGTTTCGATTAATCTTCCTTTTTTCTTTTATAAACCAAGTGCCTAATTCATAACGAAATAAGGTATCATCTATAAATTCATAAAGAAGATAATTATTATCAACAACATGTATTTTTCTAATTAAGAATTTATTAAAGTAATCAATAATATCCTTATTTAACGGATAGATAGAAGATATGACCTTGCTAAATTCTTTTTGTTTGGATTTGGTTGTTAATATTCTAGATGCTATTAAATTTATATCAGATATTATCATAACATCTATCTTTCCATCAAGAGCATCAGCTATCATTTGATTAAATGCTTTTCTACGCTTTAAATAAGTACCAGTTATTCCTTCATCATAATAAATATTAACAAGCCTCCAATCATGATTAGATTTAATATAATTTTCATAATAGTTAGTCTCTTTGAACTTGTAATGAATGAAGCTGTTCATCTTGTTCGGTAGATACTCTTGCATATGCTGCGATTCTCTTTTTGGAAGAAGCATTTTCTATTTTTTTCTTTATTGGAGTAATTTCTTTAATTATCTTTTTCATCGATTTACTCCAATATACTAATAATAGGATTATATTTTTTAATGAGTTTTTTCTTAAATAAAATAAATTCGTCTTTGGTTATAATTTTATCTTCAAGCATATAATCTAAAAGAAGACATGAAAACCTGTATTTTATTTCACCTTCAATTTGTTTATGACTCATAATAAAGTCTCCTTAAAGTCGTGTATATCTATCATTCTAAAGAGGCTTAAAGTCAAGTAATGTGAGTATAAATTATAGCAACTTGCACATCAAAAATAATAATTTTGGGGAGCAAACCACTATGATGAGGAGAAAAGGTTTTCTTTATTCACTTATTTAATCGGAATTTACTTTGTCAATTAATAATTTTAAAAATACCATCAAGAAATCTTAACAAAAGTATCGAAATTTTAGCCTTAATATGGTAACTATTGGTATCTTTGAAAGGTGGTGTTAAATTGAAAATAGATAATATAATTATTGAAGCTTCTTTAACAGAATTTAAAGTTGATTTAGAAACCGAAAAACCAGCACATTGGCTTAAAACTTTAGTTGCATTTGCTAATTCAAATGGAGGTTCAATGTATTTTGGAGTTAATGATAATGCTGAATTAATTGGTTTGAAAAGTGCTCAAGATGTTGCAGAAAAGATTACAGACTTTATTGATAAAAGAATAACATCATCACTGCCTTATGAATTAATTCCTTATTCTAAAGATAAATTAGATTATATTGAAATCAAAGTATCTAAAGGTAAAGCCACACCATATTATTATTTTCATGAAAAGACAAGAGAAGTATATGTAAGAAAAGGTAGTTCAACAGTACTTGCTACTAATCAAGAAATAGTAAATTTAGTGCTTATGGGGGCTAACCTTACATACGATAGAGTAGTAACTAATATAAAGCAAACAGAAAAGTCATTCACTGTATTTGAAGCAACTTGGTATGATAGAACACATACAAAATTTACTAAAGAAGATTATATCTCTTTAGGCCTTTCTAATGACGAAGGATTTTTAACTAATGCAGGTGTTTTGATTGCAGATCAAAATACATATTTGCATAATAGATTATTTTGTACTAGATGGAATGGATTAACTAAAACTGGCTTAGATGAGGCAAGAGATGATAGAGAAATTGAAGGAAGTATTGTTAACCAGTTAATAAGAGCTTTAGATTTCTTTGAAGCGAACACTCATAAAAGATGGCATAAAGAATCAACAGGAAGAGTGGAAGAACCTGATTATGATGTATTAGCCATTCAAGAGGCACTAGTTAATGCGATAATTCATCGTGATTATACAGAACTTGGTAGTGAAGTTTGTCTTGATATTTATGATGATAGGATTGAAATATCATCACCAGGCATTGCTTATGATAATCAAAACATACCAAAGAATGTTGATTTTATAGTTAAATCAAAAAGAAGAAATCCAATCTTAGCTGATGTATTTTCAAGAATGCATTATATGGATAGAAGAGGATCTGGCTTAAAGAAAATAAATGATGAAACTGGAAGATTATTCAACGATGGAGTTTACCATGTTGAATACTACAATAACAATGGATTCTTTATGGTAACAATTTACAATGCAAATTATGGTAAAAACGGTAACGTTACCGAAAATGTTACCGATGTTACTAAAAACTTGACCAATCTTGAAAACAAAGTGCTTGAATTAATTAAACAAGGAATAAATACCACTAAAGATTTAGTTGTTAAGACCGGAAAAACGAAAATGAGTATTTCAAGAACTACAGCAAGTCTCCAACAAAAGCACTTAATTGTAAGAGTAGGGTCAAACAGAATAGGACACTGGGAAGTAAAAGATTAATAAATTGTAAGCATCTATCTAAAATATGGTAGATGCTTTTAATATATTGCCACATCTGTCACGTGTCACATGGCGTGTATATCTAGAAATATTTCTTTGAAGGTACATCTTCATCTATAAAAGGTGCATTGTATTAACTAACATTGCTACCTTACACATTTATATTGATATCCGCAGACAAAGACTAAAAAAGTAATATTTACGATAAAATAGACTTTAGTAAAGCGAAAAAATATATTTAAAGTAAAAAATTGGTAAATGATATTGTTTTATCAAGATTTCTAAAATGTAAAGTTCAATAAATGAGTTTTTTTATTCTAATTTATTCTGTAGTAGTTTTTTAATAAAAAATTAATTTAATTTAGGCAAAAAAATATACAACTACTATGTTTTTTCATATTTATAAAATGTAAATGAAAGGAATATAATGGCTGATACAACTATTGAAACACTTTTAAATTTAAAAGGAACAAATATTTCACCTACATCTAACACTTTAACTTGGAATGCTGTTCCAGGTGCGATAAGTTATAACATTTATCGTAGTAACACTTTAGAAGGAACATATAATAAAATTACTAACACATTAGAAACAACTTATTTAGATGAAGGGTTAACTCCTAATACAACTTATTACTATAAACTTAATGTAGTAGAAGAAGCTGGTGGAGAAAGTGAACAAACTTCACCTCTATTAATTACAACAGCTGCAGAAGGCTTACCCGCTCCAAATAATGTTGCTGCTTCACCAAGAAATTGTCAATCTATATTAATAACTTGGGATTATGTTGATAATGCTAATAGTTATAATGTTTACCAATCATTAAATGAAGATGGAACATATGTTTTAATCGGTAATGCTACAAAAAATCAATTAATAATGAATAACTTAACAAGTGGTACAACTTACTATTATAAAGTTGCGGCAGTTAATGATACTCAAGGCGAACTCTCTACTAGTGTTAATGCGACAACTTTGCAAAACTGTATTGAATGTTGCAAAAAAGTTACTTATTTAAGAAATTGTAATGGTTATCTCTATCGATGTTATTACTATAAAAATAATAGATGTAATTGTTGTGATTAACATTCATTAAACTATTAAACTAGTGCAAAAACTAGTTTAATAGTTTTTTATTAAAATAAACGTAATATATGCTACAATAACTTTATGAAATTTTTTAAAAAATTAAAAACAGGATTTAAAAGAAAATTTACCGGAAATAAAATATGCTTAATTACTGAAGAAAAAGAATTTGGGAATATAGCAGAACTTTCAATCACAACATTGATAAAAAAAGCTATTCCCAATGCCTTAATTAAAACAAATATTATTCTTAATACAAGTAGTGGTTTTGGTGAAATTGATTGTCTTATTCTAATTGACAATAGATTATTTATTTTAGAAATAAAACATTGGCTTGGTACTATTGTTGAACACGATGATTATTTTATTTCATACAAATTAGATAAATATACCAATGAATATCATAAAAAAGAATTAAAATCACCTTTTAATCAAATAAAAAGACAAATAAAATTATTAAAAGAAAAAACAAATTCTAATCCATGGATTAATCCAATTGTATTTTTTGTTGATGCAGATAAAATCGAATGTGAAAGTGATAATATATGGTTTGATAATTTTGATGATCTTATTTTATATTTAAAAAATGATGGTTATTCTTCATATAATAATCAAATAAACAATTGTTGGAATAATATTAAATCATCTGATTATATTTATTCTTCTTCTTTTTTAGAAAAAAGAAATTTAAATTGTATAATTGATGATAATTCACTTAAATTCAATACTAACAAAGGCTTTATCACAAAAGAAAATATAAATTATATTAATATTAAGCACCATTTTTCATTTGATGAACTATTTATACATTTAAAAAATGGTGAAATAGCATATACAACAAATGAAACTTCTAATATAGTAGTTAATTATAAAAATACTTTATCTAGTTATTCATTAGCAAAAATAGATGAAATAAATATAGGTGATTAACTAGTGATTTTTTTATCATAACCACAATTAAGAAATAAAAATTAATTTTATATATAAAACAAAAAAACACTAAAAAATTATCTAAATAAATCGGTAATTGCATTAAATAGTCAATAGATGTAAAATAAATATATATATGATAAAAATTATAAGCAGCGATTAAGTAAATGCTAATAAAATAAATAGCATCGAAAAAGGTGGGTATTAGTGGAAAAAGAACTTATAAATAAAATTAGGCAAGCAATGAATGAGAGTTTTGTTGGAAATTATATTTTTACCAATAATGAACTTATGAATATTTATAATGATGCAAGCCGTATATTAAAAAGATTTGAAACCGAGTGCGAAAGTGAATTATTTGCAACAGATTTTGAATTAGTTTTTGTTGCATTAGTAAATATCTCGAAAGAATGGAATTCTAACGAAGAATGCTTTTTAGATTATATAAATAGAAAACTAATAGGTGGCAAAAGCAATAAATTAAGCAATAAAATATATACTCAAATAATTAAAATAATAAAAACATTAGGTGACTGTAAAAAAATATTTATGTTAAATTGCTATACAAAAAAATATTATGCAACTTTATGTAGCCATTCATTTGCACCTTCGAATTCCATAGAATCATTTTTTGATATGTGTTGGGAAATATACTGTAAAGATTTAGATGAACAATATCAAAAAAATGATTCTGTTTTTATTTTAATAGCAGATATTCTCCACAAAAAATTTTCTACAAATAAAAATGATGAAGAAGATTTACAAATTGGAAGCAAAATATATTCTTTTAGAGCAGGAATTAAAGGACTCGCAATTGACCAATCTAAATTGTTAGTTGATCTTATTGAAAATACGATGTGTTCTATCAATTCTCTTTTCAACAATGAGCCAATTAACACTGATAAATATATAAATAAACTTATCAATGAATGGTGGAAGAAAAAAGAATCTACACTTGGTTTGGAAAAAAAGTATAGTTTTATACAAAAAGAAAAAATATGTACTACTTATTCTCAAATAAAACCAAAATACATTTTAGAAAATAGCATAACTAAGTTAATTATTCCACCAATTAGATTAACAAATAATTTTGAATATGAGCCATACATAGAAATATTAAATAATAATATAAAAATCATACATGAAAAAATGCTAACAAGAGGTTCTGGCATTATTATGACAACACTACCTATTGAATATAATTTATCATCTTTCGACTTTAATGAATCATTAAATATTAGAATAAAGATTACTCATTGTGATAAAACAATTTATGATTCTAAAAACTCTTTAATGCGTGATTTTATATTGTTCAAAGATTCAAAAGAAATTTTTTCTTCAGATTGTTTGCCAGGAATTTACTTTTTGTATACACCAAATATAGACTATTTATTCCAATATCCAAAAGACATACATAAAATAGAAATTAACACATATAGTTTAGAATCATTTGAAGATGAAATAATTCAAAGTAAAAATAAAACTATATTTTTTGTAAATCAAAAAAAGAATAGAGATTTATATTTTTTTGCAAAAGAACGCAATGATGTCATATATCGTTATGGAGATGAAGAATATATTGTTATTGATGGGGAATTATATGTTGATATTTCAAAAGATCAAAACAATGCAAATATTGGTGTTAGATATGAGTCTACTTCGTTTAAATTATCAGATTTTGAATATGAAGAAATAAATAATAATAAAAGATATAAAATATCAACTCTTTTAAATGTTGGTGAAAAACAACATTTTTCTATTTTTAAATATAATGACAACGCAATCATTGCAAGTATTAACATTATAAAATTTAACAATATAAATATTATATTTGATAAAGATTTATATTATGGAAATAATGAAACAGGTATTGTAATATTTTCGACAAATAAGTATAACATTAAGCAGCAATTTAGTATAGAAGATAAAGAAATTTCATTATCATTGGACAATGAAAGACAATATAATGGTGAAATAGTATTATTTCCGCCAATTTTAAGATGGAAAATCGATGATAAAAAATGGTATTGTCAAGAAAAGTTAAATGGAATTTGGTATAAAGATATTACTAATTCATCAATTATTTCATTTGAATTTCCCAAATCAATGTCATGTTCGCTAAAATTCAATACTGGTGATGAAATTGAAAAATCAAATAAAAATTATGATTATAAACTAGGTCAGACACTATACACGCTTAAAAGTATTCCTAAATATTTTGAAAAATCTTCTTTTACATTACTAGTGAAAATTAATAATCAATTTTATCCTATCACAGAGATATATTGCAATGAAAAATTTAATAATGAGCCTCTTTTAATTATGTCAAACTTAAACAAATTTTTTTGGCACCCAGAAACATTTATTGGAGATAAAAACGCTAAATTTAGATTAGATATATTAAACAAATCAAATAAAATAGTATTTTCAAAAAATTTAAATTTATCAAACGAATCATTCTTTCTTAGCAAATTAGAAGATGATTACTACACTTATAAAATTATTCTTTTAAAGAAAGGATTTCTTCAAATTGAAAAAGAACTATATAACAAAAAGTTTATTCTTGGAAATGAAAAACAAATTAAATACAAAAATAAATTTCTAATAATTAAAAAAGCTGTTTTATTTGATAAAATTGATCCAATCCAAATTAGAACCATTTGTATAGATAATATTAAATATCTCGGAAATAAAGATGGTTTTGATTTTTATTCAGGATATTTATTTATAATTGAACACTATGGAACAAAAATATATTTAAACAAAATGAAAAATGAATTCAATACAGAAGTGAGAATTAATCCAATTAGAATTGAAATTAAAAACAATTTTTCTTGTTATCTAGGATACGGATTAGACTTATTTGATGAAGAATTTGAATTTGAT
>ULOZ01024612.1_pt1 | contig 11031 bp, 12 predicted proteins | sample 1953031 | NCBI WGS metagenome assembly ULOZ01 (sample SAMEA4835616, study PRJEB28245) | human gut metagenome | biome: gut microbiome; material: fecal sample | place: Denmark | collected 2008
AACGTGTCCTTAATTTGCTCCCAAGTGCCAAAACCAAAAAGCGTCTTTGGATTAGTTGCAACAGTTGACATATAAATCGCACCAACCGGATAGACAAGTTGCGCCACATTGACTTCTTTCAAAAACATTTGACCGGCGGCTGGGTTAGAAGGTTCAGTCGTGCCATAGTGAACATTTTTTGTCAGCTTGAGTGGGCCAGTCATCGTACCACCAGCCGTAGGCAAAGCTCCCAAATTCGTACAGGCTTGCGCCGCTGTAGTTGCTCCAGTGCCACCTTTTGCTATGGGCATTGTAGATTTATAAGAAATCAAGCCATTTGCAATAGATACATCGCCACCACTTTGGACACCGCCAAGAGAACTCCCAGCTTTGGGCAGACTATAATTATTTGCACCCGCCGCAATGCCAGCAAGCTTAGATTTTTCACCAGAAGTATAATCATTAGATGACAACCCTTTGCCAGTTTCTTTATCAACCTTATTACCAATATCCGCTTGAAGCTCAGTCTTCGCAGTATTTAATTTCTGTATAAAATTATACCATAGGCGTGCTGCACCTGTAGTGCCTACGGGTTTCTCGGTTTGCGCCATTTGTATTCCTCCTTTACTCCAATTAGTAAGTCAAATTAGATGTATTTGCCACAGCCGTTCCACAAATCGTATCAACCTCATCTTCTGTTAGAAAAGGACCTTTGATAAAACTGCTGTCATTAGTTAGCTCAGACGTCTTTGTTGGAACGGTGATATTTACCTTACGAGTAGAAGTATTTACACTAATATCCGTTCCATTTTTCTGAATACCAACAATCACATTTTTCTCTGCATTTTGCGCCACCGTATTTATGAGGCTTTTCAATGCCTCATCCGAAAATGGCAGCTGTGTATATGTTTTAGTTCCATCGCCAATTTTCGCGCGGAGTTCGCCTTCCGCTGTGTCAACCAGAATAATTTCGCCATTGAGAATTATGGGGTTATTTTTTGTCCAGCTTGCACTAGTATCTCGTTTATTTTGTATTCTTGAAAGAAATTCACGAGCCATTGAAAAACCTCCTAAAATAGAAACGCCCGCCCCGTTCGTTTAAAAAACGAGGCGGGTTTTCATAGATTTATATTACCGTAGAAGAAGAACCGCAGTTAAAAATTATATAATCTGTTTGAGTTAAATCTTCAATTTTATGATTGTGATTGGCGATAGCAAACTCACTTGCATTATGAGAAATAATATCGCCACAATCGGCTGAATTGACCTTCCCTTCAATTTCAGTTTTGAGAGCTGCAGCTAAGTCTGTTTTGGCTACTTCGCTCTTACTTGCCAACGCGCCAGTCGGGACAGAAATATTGACCTTCTTACCAGAAGGAGTGACTTTTGTTCCATTGACTTGAATTTCTTCAATGACATTGACCTGAGCGCCTTCGGCAATTCCAGAAAGCTTGGTCTTCTCAGTTGTCGTGTAGTCGTTGGTAGAAAGCCCTTTCCCTTCTTCCTTATCGACCTTACCGCCAATGCTGGTTTGCAATTCGGTCTTCGCTGTATCAATCGCATCCTTTACCGTCTTCGCTACAGAACCAGCTTCAGTATCCTTACCATTCAGGGTTGCAATAGCAGATGTGTTCTTTTGGACTTCACCGGACAGAGTGGAATAATCACTTTGATGGCTAGCCGCATAGTCGATTAATTCTTTGAAGGTGTCAATCGTATTATTGTCACTAATGTCAGTTGCAAACTTATTGATTGCATCTTTTATCTTCTTATCAACAGAACCGTCAACATTATCAGCGCCATTCAACTTAGTAATAGCATCAGTATTTATTTTAATTGATGCTTTAACTGCGGTGTCATCATAAGATGCAGCAGTTTTTGCATCCTCAATCATTTGAACGACAGTCTTGTCGCTAGGAACAGTACCAACTTTTTCACTCAGCGCATTGACCGCGGTCTGTGCATTATCACCAGCCGCTTTGGCCTCGGCAATAGATGTATCTTTGCCATTAGCATACTCTTTCGCAGCTTCTAATGCCGTATCAGCCGCGCCTTTTGCATCATATGCCGTGGAATCAGTATAAGCTGCGGAACCAAGGCCGTGAACTTTTACATCGGTTCCATCAAACTTTACTGTACCATTCGAAGTACCTTCAACAAGGGTATAAACCTTATCGGCAGGAATAGTAATGGTACTTATAGGAGCAGTTCCCCAAGCGCCACCCTTGCTCTTAGAGTATAAGTAATACTTATGAGGATCATCCGCATCGACTTCAATCTTATATTGAGTATCGGTGTCTTGAATTTGACCCGCAATATAGCTTTCCAACCCATCAATTTCATCAGCGCTATAAGACGGTTTACTGGCGGCTTTCGCCCAATCATAAACATCGGCCGCGATACCGCTTGCCCAACCCAATTCTTTAAACAACTTTACGCCATCGCCAACCTTGAACAAAATGGCCGGCTCTTGGGCCACGGCACCAGCTTTCGCTGGGACAACAACAATTGCAATTTCACCATTCAGCAGCTTAGGGTTGTTGGTTTGCCAATTTGCAAAAGTGTCTATTTTATTCTGTATTCTTGTATTGAATGTAGTGTTTGCCATTTATATCACTCTCCTATAGTAAGGCCACTATTACCGCCATTTATGATGAGAACTTCATCAGCGGCTTGAACTACCTTAGAAAGACTTACCGTATTGATAGACATAATACCGTCCTCACCAACGGAAATTTGGTCTTTCGCAGAAGAGCCCTTGACAACACCAAGTTTCTCAGCGGTAGCAACAGGAATATCGACTTTCTTATCAGAAATAGGAGCATCAGTTCCGCCAATTGAAATTGCTTCAAGAATGTTGACTTGTGCACCAGTTTCAAGGTTGGCTAACTTAGTTTTTTCTTCATCAGTATAATCATTAGAAGACAAACCTTTACCAGTTTCAGTAGAAACCTTACCAGCAAGTGCATCAGCCAGACCTGTTATTTTGTCTTGGCCAAGAGCCTTGATATTGAGTTTACCATTCTCATTAAGGATAAATTCAGTATCATCAACAGACTTTACAATATTGACTTCCGCACCAGTCGCTATACCAGCCAGTTTTTCGCCTTCGGCTGAAGTCATCAAACGAGAGCCTTCAACCTTATCAACTTTTCCATCGAGATCACCTTTGGTTGCATAGCCATCAAGAACAACTGCACCACCAAGATTATCCCAGCCTGTACCATTCCAAGCAAAATTATCACCGGCGCGCACGCCATTTGCAGCATCGGCGCCTACAATGTTCCAAACATCGCCGATTTCATTTCCTTCAGAAGGCAGCTCTGCATAAGTATCTTTACTGCCCTTATAGCGCATAACGCTAGAAACTTTTGCATCAACTTCGGCTTTTGTATAGATATTGCCTACCTTGGTTTCCAAAGTAGAAACCTTAGAGCCAAGTCCCTCGTGAACAATACCACCGTCATCAGTATAACCATTGACGGTATGTTCAAGGGCCGTTACACTAGTAGAAAGACCTTCAACGGTAGTAGTGTCAGGCTTTACCCAGCTAAGTCTTCCATCTGCGCCTTTAACAAGTTGAGCACCAGCAACAGCGCCAGCAAAGCCAAGAAGGTCAAGTTTTTCGCCGTCTTTTACAAAAACATTCTCATTGATGGCAATATTCCCGCCAACCTCTTTGAGAGTTTTGTCTGGCTGAATTACATAAAGAGTAGCCTTACTGTTTTCAACAACAGCAATAGTTTGACCAAAATAATAAACGGTTTCAGAACTGCCGGCTTCTTCCGCGGTTGCCGCAGCTGCTTGAGCAAGTTCTAAACTTTCAAAATAACTTTTAGCATCCAGAGGGAATGCCGTCTGACGGCTAAAAGCAACAGCAAAATCAAGAGTACCAAATGTCAGTGCCATTATGTTTTCCCTCCTTTATTAAATTGTGACAGTGTAGCTGTTTGCCTTTGCGACAGGCTCAGCAAAATCAGTCGTATAAACTTTATAGTCAATTGCAGTTGCACCATTTGCGCCTTCAACGGCAATGGTGGATTTAGCAAATGCACTCTTGATTTCCGCGTTCAAGCCATTAACGTCCTTTACGGAGTTGACATCACGCAGCGTCGCGGGATAAGCAAAAACAACACGAACTGCACCAACAGGAATTTGCACGGTGAAAGACTTGCCATTGGCCCAAGCAGTATTGGATTTGTTAGACAAGCTACGAATTGCTGCGCTATCAAGAGCGTCCTTTGTAGTTTTAGTGCCATAGAAAGTATTGCGATAGCCAGTGATTGCACCAGAGGTCGCACTTTTAGAGCCAGCTGCAATTTTAACTTCTGGACTAGATGGACTTCCAAGGTTATCTTTTGCGATAGCGCCTGCCCCGTGAGTCGCTTTAGCGGTTATCTTGTAGTTGGTACCATCAGCAACAGTAATAGCATCAAAAGAGCCACTTGCTGTAGTAGCAGTATTGCCAGCCGTATCACTAATTTCCCAAGCCGTAGCAGTAATACCAGTAGCAGGGCCGTAAGTATAAGAACCAGCGCTCAAAGTCGCACTCCAAGACGGAGTGACAGTAGTGCCGACTTCATAAGCTTTTGCTTGGCTAAAAGTCAAGCTAACAGACGGTTGAGTAGGAGCACCGGGCTGAAGTCTCTTAGAGAAGATTTCAGTAAAAGCTTCAGCAACAGACTTACCTTTGACAGCGAAAGTTGCTGTACCATTTTGAGTTTTGGTCAAATTACCGATTTGACTGTAAGAGCCAGCCATTGTAATGTTATCGCCGAAATAAACATTGGATGCATCATAGTTACCATCCATTGCTTTCCAGCTTTTACCATCATAAACATAGGCTGTATAAGATTTATGCGTGCCATCAATATCGTGGCTTACAATAGCGAAATCGCCAGATTGAAGTTTTGCATCGCCTACTGCGGTAGTAATTGCTGCAATATCACCTGCCGCATTAGCAGACTCGGCTTGAAAGACTTGCGCGGCGCTTGCTCCACCGAAATATTCAAGTTGCTCCCAAGTTTTTGCGCCGTCGCCAATTTTTATCTTGACGCCGCCATCAGCTTCAAATTCGACACCAAGTTCGCCCTTGAGCAAGACTTGGTCTTTGTTCTCAAGCCACTTTGCTGTGCTATCATTGCGCAGGACTATGCGAGTATTAAATGTAGTTGTAGCCATCAGCGTTCCCTCCGTGGATAATTTTTACATTTTCAAAAGAATTTAGTGAAACATAAGTCAATGTTTCTTCATCCCATTGATAGAGAGTTCTTTCTTTATCTGCCTTATATATCGTATTGGCTTTGCCTATAGATGGAAAATCATAGTGAGTATCCGCATTTACCACGCGGGCGTCATCCTCACTCCCATCTCCACCAATATAAGGTAAAGCCTGATACGCGGTTTTGCCATCGCCAATTTTCAGACGGAAGGTATCTGTCTCAAAGGCTGGCTCTCCTTCACTGAGTATTGGGTTCTCTTCAATCCATTTATCGTGCAGACCGCGACGTAGTTGAAATGTGATTTTTATTACTTTCGCCATCATTTCTCCTTCGTCCAGCCAGAGACGCCGCCGCCATCATATATAATGACATTATCATCGGATTCATCAGGATTGGAGGTTGAGCCATAGAAAGTCTTCTCATAATCATAGAACTTGACTTGATAGTCCTCACTAATGTGCTCTATTTCATCAATAGTTCTAAGCATTAGATTTGTCCTCCTTTCAGAACATCAAACAATCTTTCTTTGATTGGTGCGGATACATAACTGTGTCCATTTGCCAATAAGACTCTGAGTTGAATAATCACGAGGCTCCGTTCTGGTGTCGTAATAATTCCGGGCGCGGCAAAAGACAAAGTATCTTCTTGGGATAAATCAACTTGAAGGCAATTTTTGGTAGAGTTGAATACGCAATCATCTGTTGATTTTTCCAAAACTATTTCTCCATTCTGAGAGTAAGACACAAATACTTTTTCAATTTGCGCCGCGTCGAATGGAATATAGAAATTATGACGGTGTGTACCACCACGAACCATTGTTTCTCACCTCACAGATTTTCTCTTCTGTAAAGTAGCTAAAACCGTTCTTTAGTCCAATAAAAACAGGCCGTGATTTCTCACGACTGTAAGTGTCTTATTTATTTGTAAGATAATTCCAAACATCTTCCGCGCTTTCAATAAGTATGGGTTTGCCTGTGTGAGTTATCATTCTCTTTTCAGATTTATAATGCCCCCCAGCAATACCCCAAAGGTAGTATTTTATTACTCCCTCATCGTCATCCAGCACTCTCTCGAAGAAGTCTATTATCTTACGAGTTACGCCATCGAGTGCAGGAGCGTTGAGAGAAATTCCATTTTTATCCAGCATATCTATCCAATCATCATATTCAACAGCTGAAATCAACAAGCCGATAAAATCTTCTTTGGATATTGAAACGTTTATGTCTTTTTTAGTTTCCATATGTATCTCTCCCAGTAAAACTTTTTACAATTTATTATAACGAAAATTTCGTCGAAAATCAAGTTTTTACTCTATACAGAGCGGGATTCCATTCATTTGTGATAAAACATCAGAATGCTCCTCATTACGAGAATCAAACTGTTCAATGTTATACCACAAATGTCCAGATATAGCAGAAGCATATGTTTGGTCTTCGTCCTGCGGCTCCTCATCAATTGAAGAGAAGTCCTTTATCCATTCCACAACATCCGAAAGACTTTCGGCGTCAACAATAAAGGATTCATAGTTGACAGGGCTGCCGCATTGTGCGAAATAAAGCATTTTGAATCACCATAATTTATAACCCTCGCGGAGAAATTGTTCATAAGGGACAACCGCGCGGATTGAAATTTTTGAATTGAGCATTTGTGCGTAGAGGTTTCTGTTCTCATCCTTTGGCTTCCAACTTTCTCCATCCTTTTCCCAGTATTTCAAAAAAGTTGGTTCTTGTTGTTTTCCATCTTTTCCTTTTTTCTTTTTATGAAACTCCTTATTTGTAGAGCCTTCAAAAGCGGATGTAATTACAACTTGAGTATCGTCTAAGCGATAAGACTGTAAATAAACTTGCTCAAGTAAATCTGATGCTGGGATTAGATAACCACCGCCTAAATTATAAAGACAGACAGTGTCGGGCACATCATCTGTTGTCCCCATTGAAGCTATTTCAGCGAAAGCTCGCTTTAGTCCATCAATAATGCTTGCAAATGGCGCGCGATTGATATCTTTATTGAAATAATAATTCGCAATATATTCTGAAAAACTTGAGCCAATCCATTCGCTGATTTGTGGATATTGAATAAGTTTATTTGGATGAATATTAAATTTGAGTTCCTTTAGCTCAGAACCATAGCCAGAATAATTTTTTACTTGGATGCCAAACCCTTGGAAAAACTGAATATCAGCTTTCATTTGCTCGCCACTAGCAAAAGCGTCAGCTATTTTACCTTGTGCTTTTTTCCCAAACAAATGCGAAATGTATTGGAATAAAACATAAGTTTGAAACTCGCCAAAAGCACCAACTATATTAGCTATCGCGCCATTCCAAGTATATCCTGCAATACCCAATTTCCGGCTAGAAATTTGTGTGCGCCAAGCTTCTTGAAAAACATTTTGGAAATCTTGCGATGTTTGGCCATAACCAATCGTAGTCATTATAAAAGATTTGATTTCTTCCTCTATTTGTTGCTGTTGACTAATATTCTTTTTTGCTAAGCCTTTTTTACTTATTGCAAAAGGATTCGCATTGCCTTCTCTATCTTTCGTCCTAAGTTTTGAATTAGCTTCCCAAACAAATTCTTTTTTATTAGTTGTTAAGCTTATCAAATTTGGATCATTCAAAATTTGGTTTTTAAACCATTCAAGACTTTGCGCTTCAACTTTCAACTTACGCCCCATTGTGGCATTGACAACGCCTTTTAGCAAGCCAGTTTCGTCTAGTTTTTTCTCAATCGCGCCCTTTTCAAGACCAAAGTCTATAGTAAGTGTGCCAGTCTTCAAATTGCCACTAACCGATAGCTTTAAATCAGTCTTTCCAACTTGACCTATTTTTTGGAGTTCAGCAATAACAGTTTTTTCTATTTTTTTGATGTAAGTATCTAAGGTGTCCTCAGCAACAGAAGCATCCAATTTAACAACAAGACGAGAAAAAGTGGCATCTTGATCCCATTGCCCTTTTGTAGAAAAGCCATATTTACGGTAAAGTGCTTGAGTAAGCCTGTCATTATCCAATTGTCGCAAAGCATTTGTATCTTGCTGAAATTTTGATAGCTTTTCTTTGACTTGCCGCACGAATTCTCCAAAAGAGGAAACTGTTGTCCCTAATATAGCGCTATAAAAAGCATTCTCTTTTTCTCGCAAAGCTCTTATATTACTCTCATAATTACGTCGCTGTTTGAATTTGTAGCGGCCTGTGCGCGGCATATAGTTGTTTGGGCCGTAAGGCGAATAAGTATGTAATACATCATTATAAACCGTTCCCATCTACAAGCCCTCCTTTAGATATAAAAAAAGAGGGGCAATTGCCCCTCACGATATATAAACAGTTAGCCTTTCAAAGCCGTTGCCACTACGGAACTAACTGGCCTGTGGCAATAGTAAGTAGATTTAGTGAAATTTCATTCTAAAAAAGAGTGTTCAATTTTCAGTATTGCAAACAATTCCAGCAAGCTGTGCAACAGCCGAACGTTCCGTGATTGGGAGATAAAGGGTTTCATATAATGAATTACCCTTCAGAGTCTCTTCCATTGCGCGCATACCATTATCAATCTCAAACATTCTACGGTCAGTTTGACTGTGATAGTCGCCATTTATCCAAATCTCAGTGTTTTCACCTGCGCGGCTTATAATATTACCAGCTACTTTGCGGGTTATATTCTGACCTTCACTTACATAGATAATACTGTTCTCAAAACTGCGACCTTTGATAAAAGGTAAGGCTACAAGCTCAATCTTACCAGAAGCAACAAGATTTTGAGTAGCTTCGCGGCCACCGAACTTATCCCATAATGGGGCTAAAGTCCATTCAAGCTTTTCATCCATTCCGCCTTTAAGATAACCAATATCTGGCACTCCTTCAAGCGTGACATTTGGACGTATATAAACAAGTTTTTCAAAAATACCTTTTTCAATGAGACTAAAACAAGCCCCACTCATTAGAAGATCCTTCATTTATACCCTCGGTTTCCCGATATTTTTAAAAGGGATTAGACTATATCATCAACTTTTGTCTTGTTGAGCTAACTTAGCTCGTTCTCGCTTTCGAGATAGTGTAATGCCATCATTCTTTAAATAGAGAAGGTTTATAATTCGTTTAGCATCTTGTCCATTCCAAACAGCTTTATAAACATTTTGATAGCAAGTAATAGCATTTGGCTTTGTTTTCTCAATAAGTTTATCTAATTGTTCTTGAAATTGAGAAATAACGCTTTTAGAATGTCCAGTAATATTCAAATGCCATCCCTGAGCATCTTGATAAATAGAGCCATCGCCATCAATATACCCTCTTAGAAAATCAATAAGAAAATTTTCTGGGAAAATTACTTGGGTTGTTTCATAAGTTTTATTTGGAATGATATTAAATTTAGCTAAATCATCAGCTAGTAATTGACTTCTTACTCCAAAAGTATATGTTCCATTCTCCCGATTATCTCGCTTATTGTAGTATAAGTCATTTTGACAATTTAACAACGAACGGAAAATTTCTAATATCTCTTTGTCCTTTTCTACTAATTCTAAAGAAATATATGGCGCCCGCTCGCTGTTTAAAACAACTGAGCCATCAGCGAATAATAAACCTAGAAAATAACTCTTTTCAGCTGAGTCAATTATAGAAAAAAACTTTTCATTCATAAGCTGATTTTTCTTTCTACGATTGATGGGAATATCCCAAGACTTTAGATATTTACTAATTGTATCTCCTTTAGAATGAAATTTTTTTCCAATCTCTGTTAAAGTCATACCTTTTTGGTATAATCATCAATAATTTCTGCTTTTTGCTCATCTGTCCACTTATTTATAACCTCACCTCCTTTATTAAAATAAAAACAAAACAAAACAAAAGTTGTCGCGCGCTTCGGGATTGCTCCCTACTCCCTGCCGGGATAGTCGTTGAACCTTCCGTTGCTAAAACGGCTTGGCTGCTGATTACCATACCTTGCGGCTTAGGCTTCCAGCAATTCACGCGATTTTCATTCTTAGGTCACCCTAAGAAGGGGCAAGTTATTTACCCGAGCCAAAAACACCACCCAAAACTTTCACAGGAACACGCCTATCCATTAGAGAATGAACAGCAAGCTCTTGATATACATTGCGGGGTTTAATAGTTCCACAATAATCACTTTGGAGCGTCATATAATGAATTTTCTCAAACTCATTATTCTTACAAAAATATTTATCTATAACTTTACCATCAGTGTCATAGATAATCAAATACTGGTTTTCAACCAAGCCCATCCCCGCTGGTGTAAAAAATCCTGAATAGAAGTCTTCAAGCCCCTGCTCTGATGGATGCCACTCATAATAGCCAGTATATTTATCCATAACAAACCTCCTTAGTTCCAGAGTTCGCTGATATCGCTTATTATTTTTTGGACAATGCCGTGTTCAAGAGCTTCGTCAGCCGTAAGCTCCCAATCCTTGACTAACTTATCACGAATATAATCATCTGAAAAGTCAGAGTGCTCGCGAATTACATCAACAAACTTTTTGATTTTTTGCTCGTATTTCTTCATTGACTCAATAGCATTTGCGGCGTCTTGCGCGAGGGAAATAGAACCATAATGAAACAAGATTTTTGAACTCTCAAGAGCATAGCGTTCATGACAATGAAGATATATCAGAGCGGCTGCGCTAGCTGTGCGGCTCATCATAATGCCAACTATCGGAGTAATACTCAGATTTATTACGTCTTTGAGCCATAGATAGCTGTCTAAACTACCACCGGGGCTGACAAAATAGATAATAATCTTCTTTCTCTTTGAAGGCTCTATTGCGTCATCCTCCTTATTCCAGTGAATAATCTGGCGGCACATATCACCTATCGCTTCATCATCT
>ULOZ01004378.1_pt1 | contig 11030 bp, 5 predicted proteins | sample 1953031 | NCBI WGS metagenome assembly ULOZ01 (sample SAMEA4835616, study PRJEB28245) | human gut metagenome | biome: gut microbiome; material: fecal sample | place: Denmark | collected 2008
AAGGTCCAAGAAAAAGAAGTGATAAGGATGATTTAAACTTTGAAGCCTCTTTTGAGAGACTAGTGGAAAAGTATCAACACTTGGATACCAGCCGGATGTCTGGAAGAGCTGGCTTTAAATATGTAAGTACTGAAAACATATTTTATGAGGTGGTTGGAAACAGGCAGTTTAGAATGTACGAGTATGTGATAGAGTAGAAAGTATTAGAAATACGCATATAATGTGCATTATCTGTCTTATAGGAAGCTATAATGAAAAAATCATAGTAAAGAAGGAATGGTTGTGAATATAAGATATGCAACAATGGCTGATTTAGACGATATTGCATCGGTTGAATCCGAGTGTTTTCCTGTTTTAGAGGCAGCAACTAAAGAAGAATTTGAGCAGAGAATAAAATATTATGGAAATCATTTCTGGCTTATGTTTGATGATGATAAACTCATTGCGTTTGTAGATGGTTTTGTTACGGATGAGGCTGATCTTACAGATGAGATGTATGAAAATGCATCAATGCATAATGAGAATGGTGCATGGCAGATGATTTTTGGTGTAAATACTCTTCCTGAATATCGCAGATGTGGATGTGCGAAAGAGCTGATTAAGAAGGCTATCTTAGATGCCAGAAAACAGAACCGGAAAGGACTTGTATTAACATGTAAAGAAAGCCTTGTTCCCTATTATTCCAAGTTTGGATTCGTTGATGAGGGGATAACAGATAAATCCACTCATGGAAATGTTCTGTGGCACCAGATGAGATTGGATTTTAAATTAAGAAATAATGGAGTAAATTCTTCAGATAACAAAAATATGACCGCAAACAAGAAATTTGCAGCCGACAGAATACTATCATATTTTAAAGAAGAGTGGAAGGTACTGCTTATAATAACTGTGTCAGGTTTTATATACAATCTTGGACTTTTGTTTGGACCATGGTTTGAAGGAAAAATGGCAGGCTGTCTTATAGATATACTGGCAAAGAATGCTGTATACAAGGATATGCTTATACTTGTTATTGCATATGTGATTTCAATTGGAGTAGTTCAGGTATCAAGATATATAAAACGTTTTTATGTTCGTAGATTCGCCAATAATGTTAATAGAAGAATGAAGAAAATATTATATGGAACACTTGTATTAAAGAGCAGGACAGAGCTTGAAGGTGAAGGTATGGGTGATATTATGACAAAGGCCATACTTGATGTAGATGATTGTGCTGAAGGCATGAGAAAGTTTACAACAGAAATATTTGATACAGGAGTTGCGCTGGCTGCATATGCAGGAATGTTGCTTGTATATGATGTAAGGCTGGCACTTATTGCAATGATATTTCCACCTATATCTTATATCATAGCTGAAAAGATGAAAGTAATAGTCCAGAAAACAGGTTCTGCGTATAAAAAACAATCTGGTATCCTTAGTAATGCAACACTCGACAGAGCATCCAATGCTATAACCTACAGAGTTTATGGCAGGGAAGCTGACAGAAAAAATGCGTACGAAGATAATCTGGCTGAGTATGAGAAATCAGCTATTTATGCTAATATATGGAATTCTTCTCTTACACCATTATATAGAATAATATCAATGATGGGCATTTTATTTATATTATATTTTGGCAGCAGAAATGTACTTGGAACAGGATGGAGAACCTGGGATATTGCAGCATTTACAACATTCCTAACCTGCTTTATAAAGTTATCTGATAAGTCCTCGAAGGCGGCGAAGCTGTTTAATGCAGTTCATAAGGCACAGGTTTCATGGAAACGTATTAAGCCGCTTATGGTTATTCAGGCTAAGGATACAGATTGTAAAAATCAGACATCAGGAAGGCTTGAGGTACAAAACTTAAGCTTTACATATCCAGATGGAAAAAATGTATATAATGGTATTTCCTTTACTGCAGAGCCGGGACAGATCATAGGTGTTACAGGTCCGGTTGCTAGTGGTAAGTCAACACTTGGAAGGACATTTCTGTGTGAATATCCATATGAGGGAAGTATCAGATATAACGGATGTGAGCTAAGAAACGCTGCGGATAATGTAAGGTCGGGAATAATAAGCTATCTTGGACATGATCCTGAATTATTTAACGATTCTGTAAGGAATAATGTGTTGTTAGGTGATGATTATGATGTTTTTGAATACCTCAGGGCAGTATGCATGGATAAAGAGGTTGAGGCTATGGAGCAGGGAGCAGATACCATTATTGGAAGTGAAGGAATCAGGCTGTCGGGTGGACAGGCACAAAGAATAGCACTTGCAAGAACGCTTTGTCATAAGAAGCTTGTGCTTGTGCTTGATGATCCATTTTCAGCACTCGATAGGAATACAGAGGAACAGATATATAAGAAGCTTAAAGATATGGCATCAGATAATATCGTTATTCTTATATCTCATCGTCTCTATATGTTTCCGAAGATGGGTAAGGTTATATGGATGGATGCCGGTAAGGCAAATGTTGGAACACATAAAGAACTTATGTTGGAATGTCCTGGATACAGAAAAATGTATGAAACGGTAAGTGTTGAAGAATGCAGAGCTGTAGAAACAGAGAATGAAGGGCTGGCTGCAGCTAAGGTAGTGGAAAACAGCAGAAGGGTAGTGGATAAGCATGAGTAAACATAATAGTAATGTTGATAATGGCGGCAAAGTACTTAGTGTAGGCTCAATAATATTGCACACTACAATAAAGAAAAAGTGGCTTTCACTTGGTATTATAACAACAGTAGGTGGTGCAGTTATAACTGCACTTTATCCACCGCTTGTACTTGGAAGAATAGTAGATACATTGGCAGCAGGATGTCAGGTTCCTTTATATCTTATATTTCTTTATATGGTATTTACTGTGATCACAGGTCTTATGGAGGCTGCAAGGGAAGGGCTTCTTACTGTATTTGGCCAAAAGATAACGCATGCTCTGCGTAGTGGTCTTATGGAGCATTTTACTAGACTGACAGCAGATTCATTAAACCGTCAGGAGCCGGGAGCTGTGGTGTCAAGATTCGTTGGTGATGTTGATACTGTAGAGAATCTGTTTACCTCAGGGATAGTCAGTATGTTTGCGGATACATGTAAGATAATAAGTATTCTTGCAGTTATATGGTTCAGAAATAAAGGGCTTGCAATATTATTGCTTATATTACTGCCATTTATATTCTGGTTTACAAGATATGTGCAGAGGAATATGCTTGAAGCCCAGCTACGAAACCGGCGTGCAGTAAGCAAGGCTTCGGGACATGTACCGGAAACACTACGAAACATCCGTACAATACATAATCTTGGCAAGGAAAAGTATATGGAGAAAAAATATGATGAATATATAGGTGACAGCTATAAGGCTATGGAAAAGACCAACTTTTACGATGCCATATATTCACCTGTTATTCTTATATTAAATGCAGTTGTAGTAGCGGTAGTTATGTTGTTTTCAGCATCGGGCAATGCAAAGGCTCTTACACTTTTTGGCATGTCGGCAGGCACGGCGGTAGCTGTTATTAACTACATATCACAGATATTTGCACCAGTTGAGAGCCTTGGTATGGAAATCCAGACTATACAGTCAGCAATTGCCGGTGTAAGAAGAATAAATGAATTCTTTGCACTCCCGGCATTTGAAGATGTTAAAGCAGATATTAAGGCAGATTTTAATGTTGATATTAAAGCAGATATTATGGCGGATTTTAATGCTGATATAAGTGCAGATATTAATGCTGCGTTAGAAACACAGACAGCTAGCATCAATAATAGTGAAGAATTAAAAGCTAGAAAAGCCTGCACACCATATGTCAAGTTTAATAATGTAACTTTCGGATATGAAGCTGACCATATTATAATTAAAGATAAGAGCTTCAATGTTGATATGGGTGAACAGGTTACACTGCAGGGAAGGACAGGTGCGGGAAAGAGCACAATATTCAAGCTGCTTTTAGGCTTATACAGGCCTTTAAAGGGACAGATACTAATTGATGGAATTGATTCTAGTAATATACCTGATAATATGAAAAGAAGAATATTTGGTTATGTTGAACAGACATTTCATATGGTGCCAGGAACAGTTAAAGACCAGATTACATTATATGATGAAGCTATATCTATGGATGAGGTTGTGAATGCAGCCAGGCTTGCAGGACTTCACGATACAATTATGAGCTTTGATAAGGGATATGATACACTCTGCACACAGGAAATATTTTCGCAGGGACAATGGCAGTTATTGTCTATTGCAAGGGCAACTGCTGCTAATCCACAGCTTCTGCTTTTAGATGAGATAACTGCTAATCTTGATGCTGATACAGAAAGGGAAGTACTAAAGGCATTAAAAAATGTATCTGAAAACAGGACTGTTATATCAATCTCACACAGGGTTACAGCTAGAACAGGAAGAGTTATAAGCTGTTAGAACAGCGTTGTGTCTGTGACATAGCAAAAAGGGGCTTTAACAGAAAAGATTATTAGAAATTGAAATTTCCAGATGAATATGTATAATAGAGGAAAATATTATGTAAAACAGTATGATAATATGCAGTATAATATAATACGCAGGACAGGTAATAGAAATGAAAAAAATAGACTTTGAGAACGGAACAATTACAGATAATATTTTAAGTGCATCAATCCCTATGCTTGTAGCACAGTTATTGAATCTTTTGTATAACGTAGTAGACAGGATATATATTGCACGTATACCACATATCGGTACAACAGCTATAGGTGCAGTTGGAATATGCTTCCCGGTAATTGTTATTATTACAGCATTTGCTAACTTGTTTGGAAGCGGTGGAACACCTCTGTTTTCGATATACAGGGGAAGAAAGAAAAATAAAGAAGCTGCACTTATTATGGATACTTCATTTTCAATGCTCTGTGCAGGTGCATTTATATTGATGTCATGCGGTATGCTGTTTTCAAAACCAATTCTCATGTTGTTTGGCGCATCAGATAGTACAATAGTTTATGCATATCCATATATGATGATTTATCTTATAGGAACAATACCATCTATGCTTGCCTTAGGACTAAATCCATATATTAATGCACAGGGATATTCTACAACTGGTATGATATCAGTTGCAATAGGAGCAGTTCTTAATTTCATACTGGATCCACTATTTATATTTGTTTTTGGCTTAGGCGTAAAGGGAGCAGCAGTAGCAACAGTTATTTCACAATGCTTTTCAGCGATGTTTACAATATATTTCCTGACACATAAATCCGAATTAAGAATGCGATTTCTAAAAAGAAGTGAGCTGGCAGAGTGTGCAGGCTATGCTAAGAATATTATAAGTCTTGGCACAGCGGGATTTATAATGCAGGTTACTAACAGCCTTGTTACAATATGCTGCAATAATGTATTGGCAGTAACAGGAGGAGATATTTACATATCAGTAATGACAATAGTATCTAGTGTAAGACAGCTTGTGGATACTCCGATTCATGCTATTAATGAAGGTTCTTCGCCAGTTATCAGTTATAATTATGGTGCAGGAAAGCCCACACGTATCAGAAAAGCAATAGCGGTTCTTGGTATTATGACATTGGCTTATACGGCTGTTATGTGGAGCATTATTATATTTGCACCGGGAGCATTAATAAGTATATTCAGCTCAGACAGCAGCCTGCTTAGTGATGCTATTGTTGCATTAAAGCAGTATTTTGCAGCATTTATATTTATGGATCTGCAATATATCGGACAGACAGTATTTAAGTCACTTAACAAAAAGAAGCACGCCATATTCTTTTCATTATTAAGAAAAGTAATTATAGTCGTGCCTCTTACATATATTATGCCATATACATTTAATATGGGAACAGCAGGAGTATTTCTGGCTGAGCCAGTATCCAATGTAATAGGAGGAAGTATCTGTTTTATAACAATGCTATGTACAGTACTTCCGGAGCTTAAGAGAATGGACGAAGCATAAAACTACTATATCCAGGAAGTTCCATTCCGTTATTAAGCTTAATTTCGCTGCCACTTATAAGGTCAGTACATGTATCAGTTCCGATATTAAACGAAGCAAAGTAAGGATGTTCAGATGCATTGATGGCAACAAGAACACGTTCATCATTATACTGACGCAGGAAAATGCACTGCTCATTGGTGAGCACGATAGATGAGAAGCTTCCGTAATTCAGTGCATTTGACGACTTCTTTGCGACAGCCAGCTTTGATATAAATGTTGTGAGGTCATTCCATACAGGTGCATCAAAGGAAGCACGCAAAGCAGGATCCCCATCCTCTTTTCTTCCTGTTGCACCCCATTCACTGCCATAGTATACACAAGGAATACCAGGCATTCCGAATGCAAGGGTGTATATGAGAGGAAGGTGGTTAGTGTTATTAAGAATACTGGCAACTCTTGTTACATCATGATTGTCAACAAAGGAGAGCAGATGCTTTCCCTTATAAAGAGTCCAGTTTTCTGGTCCGAACTGTCGTAATAATGAATGGTTTATTTCAAACATATTCATGCAGTTAAAGCTTGAATAAAGACCTTTGTAACATTCGTAATTGGTTACAGAATGTAACATTTCATCATTCATAATCTGGTTATAGTCACCATGAAGAGTTTCACCAAGAAGAAAGAAATCAGGCTTTAGCGAATCGCAGAAGGAGCGGAGTCTTCTTAAAAAGTCATGATTCAGGCAGTAAGCTACATCAAGTCTTAAGCCATCTATATCGAATTCATCTACCCATCCTTTTATGGCAGAAAAAATATGCTGTATAACATCCTCATTATATAGATTGAGCTTTACGAGGTCATAGCAGCCCTCCCAGCCTTCATACCATAGACCATCATTATAGTTTGAGTTGCCATTAAAGTCTATTCTTGCAAACCAGTTAACATAAGCAGAATTCTCACGGTTTTTAAGAACGTCCTGAAAAGCCCAGAAGCCACGGCCTACGTGGTTAAATACGCCATCAAGAACAACTCTTATGCCTTCCTTGTGCAGATTAGAGCATACGTTGGCAAAATCTTCATTGGTTCCAAGTCTTTTATCTATTGTTGTATAGTCACGGGTATTATATCCGTGCGTATCAGATTCAAATACAGGTGAGAAATATATTGCATTGGCACCCAGCTTTTTAATATGGGGAATCCAGTCATTGACCTTAAGGATACGATGTGTAAGGACACCATCATTATCATAAGGTGCATCGCACAATCCCAGAGGATATATCTGATAAAAAACACTTTCATAAGCCCACATATTTGTATACCTCCTTGTTTTACGAAGTAAAATGCGACTGCCCTTGCAGGAGCAGAGGTATTTACTTCCTAGTATTTTATTTTATAATTATAACATGCTTATGTAACGGCATGTAGTAGAAAAAATATAGATAACTTTATGAAAATGTTATAAAATAGTAATATTTTTATAACCAAAGTGTATTGTAATAAAAGTATACATTGTTTTATAATAAAATTTAATTATGATAATAAAATGAACAGGAGATAGATAATGCTTCAGATTCAACACATCCGTAAGGAATATAGAACAGGAAAGTTAGTACAGAAAGCACTTGATGATGTGTCGCTGAATCTAAGGGATAGTGAATTCGTTGCAGTGTTAGGTCCAAGTGGTTCAGGAAAAACCACGCTTCTTAATATTATAGGCGGCCTTGACAGATACGACAGTGGGGATCTTATCATCAATGGAATATCAACTAAAAAATATAAAGACAGAGACTGGGATTCATATCGTAATCATACGATAGGTTTTGTGTTCCAGAGCTATAATCTTATACCTCATCAGACGGTTCTTTCTAATGTTGAGCTTGCACTTACAATATCAGGCATATCAAGGACTGAAAGAAGAAAACGTGCTAAAGAGGCGCTAGAAAAGGTAGGACTTGGAGAGCAGATACATAAAAAGCCAAGCCAGATGTCAGGTGGACAGATGCAAAGAGTTGCCATAGCCAGAGCACTTGTTAATAATCCAGATATTCTTCTTGCAGATGAACCTACAGGAGCACTTGACAGTGAAACAAGCGTACAGGTTATGGAGCTTTTAAAAGAGGTATCAAAGGACAGACTTGTAGTTATGGTAACTCATAACCCTGAGCTGGCTTATGAATATGCTACAAGAATAGTAGAAGTTAAAGATGGAAAGATATTATCGGATTCTGATCCGTTAGAGATAGATGAAAATATTATAGAAAAACCGGTGCACAAGAATATGGGAAAGTCGTCAATGTCGTTTCTTACAGCACTTTCATTAAGCTTTCAGAATCTTAAGACTAAAAAGGCAAGGACTCTTCTTACATCGTTTGCAGGTTCTATAGGAATTATAGGTATAGCACTTATTCTTTCAATATCTAATGGTGTCAGTGGATATATAAGTGCGATGGAAGAGGATACTTTGTCAGAATATCCGTTACAGATACAAAGTACGGGCTTCGATCTTACAGCGATGATGGTCGGTATGTCAGCATCAGGTGACAACAAAAAGGAGAACGATATCGGTGTTACACCTGTTGTTTCTGATATGTTCTCTAAGATGAGTACCAACGATCTGGCATCGCTTAAAACATATATAGAAGGCAATCCGGAAAATATTGAAGATTATGTGCATGCCATAGAATACAAATATATAGTAACTCCTCAGATATACAGGGAGGATAATACAGGATATAGGCAGATAAATCCTGACAAGTCATATGAGATGATGGGAATGTCTTCATCATATGAGAATTCCATGACATCTGGAATGTCTACAAATGTGTTTTATGAGCTGCCCTCAAACAGCAGTTTATATGAAGAACAGTATGAAGTAAAAGCAGGACATTGGCCACAGAATTATAACGAATGTGTTCTTGTGCTTTCCTCAAGCGGTAACATAAGTGACAGGCTTGAGTACACACTAGGTCTGCGGGATAATGCTGAATATGAGAATATGATATCTGCATTTATGTCAGAAAAAGAGATAGATATTCCTGAGAATAACGACAGCTTTTCATATGATGATTTTATTGGCATGACCTTTAAAGTGGTGAATAGTGCTGATTATTATCAGTATGATACAGAGTATGACATATGGAAGGATAAAACTGGTAATGAAGAATATATGAAGGAGCTGATAAGCAAAGGCAGTGATCTGAAAATATCAGGTATAGTTAAGCAGGTTGAGGGAACCACAGCAGCAATGCTTACACCGGGTATAGCATATACATCCGGGCTTACAAGACAGCTTATACAATATTCTGCAGCTAGTGATGTAGTAAAGGCACAGAGGGAAAAGAAGGATACCAACATATTTACTGGTGAAAAGTTTGGTATAAGTAGTGACAGTAAAAGTAAATTTAACATGGAATCACTTTTTCAGATAGATACAGATGCAATAAGTAATGCATTTAAGGTGGATGATAGTATATATGATATGAGTATGCCAGATTTTGCTGCATTGATCAATCCAGATGATATATCAGCGGCATTTGATCCATCTATGTTTGATTCTATGGATTCATCAGTGTTTAACCCTGATAGTTTTGGAGATATATCTTCTGCTTTCAGGGAAAATGGTATGGACTTTGATATAGGCAGTATAGATGCAGATACAGTAAAGAAGCTGGTATCAGACAGTCTTACAGATGAAGTTAAAGCATCTATATCTGAAGTATTATATGGTTTCAAGGAATATATGTCATCTGATGAAGTATCAGCCCAGTTAAGTAAGGATATCAGACAGCTTATTACTGATTCAATGCATGTAAATATATCACAGGACAGAGTGCTTAAGGAGGTAAACAAGCTTGAAGCCAGATATCTTGAATATATTAAAAAGAATGGTATTGAGGATACAACAGCAGAAAGTGTATTTAAGTTCCTGCTTACAGATGAGGCAAGAAAACAGATATCAGATTCGGCAAAAGAACTTATGAATGATGCTGTGACATTTGATATATCAAAAGAACAGCTCTGGAGTATATTTAAAAAGGATGTAGTAGATGGATACGCAGAATATGCCAAGCAGAATGGATATCAGAACATAGATGGTATTCTTGATAAAGTCATAAACAATATGCTCAACAGTCTGCAGGAACAGTTTACTGCCAATATACAGAATGCCATGAACAAGATGATGGAAAGTATCATGGGGAATATGCAGCAGGCTATGGAGGCAGTCATGACACAGATGATGTCCTCTATGACAGATGCCATGATGAATGCCATGCAGCTTATGGGAAATAATATGGCAGCTGCACTAGGTTCAATGGGCATGGGAACAGATACAGATGACTATAATTTTAGCAGCGCATTTGGTATAGATACAGACAGCTTCGCAGATGCGATAAAGATGAATATGAACGAAAGTGACCTTTCAGACCTTATGAAGTCACTTATGTCTGATACTGATGTTGCCTCATATGACAATAATATGAAAAAGCTTGGCTATGCAGATTTGTCAGTACCAGGTGAAATAGATATATATCCTAAGGATTTTGAAAGTAAGGATAAGATAGTAAATATACTTGATAACTATAATACAAGCATGAAAAAGCAGGGTAAGGATGAACAGGTTATAAGCTACGCAGATGTGGTAGGAACACTTATGTCCTCTGTCACTACCATAGTAAATGTTATAAGCTATGTGTTGATTGCATTCGTGGCTATATCTTTAATAGTATCTTCTATTATGATAGGTGTTATCACATATATAAGTGTACTTGAAAGACGTAAGGAGATAGGAATATTAAGGGCAATAGGTGCTTCCAAGAAGAATGTATCGGCTGTATTTAATGCAGAAACATGTATAATCGGACTATGCTCAGGACTTATGGGTATAGGTATAACATTACTTTTTATGCTTCCTATAAATGCTGTTATTCATGCACTTTCAGGGGTGAACAACATCAATGCAGTACTTCCTGTAATTCCAGCGATAGTGCTTATACTGCTTAGTGTATTTCTTACATTTACCGGTGGATTGATTCCTTCTAAAAAGGCATCAAAGAGTGATCCGGTGACAGCACTGAGGAATGAGTAGAATAATTAAATTGTTGTTTAACACACATTCTTAACGTACGG
>ULOZ01035356.1_pt1 | contig 10842 bp, 10 predicted proteins | sample 1953031 | NCBI WGS metagenome assembly ULOZ01 (sample SAMEA4835616, study PRJEB28245) | human gut metagenome | biome: gut microbiome; material: fecal sample | place: Denmark | collected 2008
AATCTAAGTACCGACTGGACAGCTCAAAGGATAATACTAATAAATCTCAAGCTTCTGATCAACCAGTGATTCACCTTCATATACAAGCTTAATTGTGAAGAAATTTTCTTCATTTTCAAGCAGGAGCTTTAAGAAGATAGCGTCGCCTTCCCAGGTAGGAAGTGTGGGCACGATAGTTTTATCCACCCATTTGAGGTCACCTTCGTTGCATGTTATAAGCTTGCCGGAAAATTCATCAGCGGTGAAAAGACACATCAATTCAGGCTCCTGTTTATCACTTATAAAAGTTATGAGTGCGCGGAAACGGTATGATGTGAGTGTGAGCCCTGTTTCCTCTTTGACTTCGCGGAGCAAGCATTCTTCGGGTGATTCACCATACTCGGCGTGACCGCCAACTCCAATCCATTTTCCTTCATTTATATCATTTTCTTTCTTAATACGATGAAGCATGAGATATTGTCCATCGTGTTCTATGTAGCATAGAGTAGTTATTTTCATGATGTACATCCGTCAGATGATTATAACATAATCCTATCATAAAACCGCATTTTATTGAAACATCAAGATTGGATATTGGTGATAAAAAGAAGTATGCAATCCTTGACAATTGCAGAGGTTAGGCTTACAATACTGCGGAATATATGGCAGAAAGCATAAAACAGTAAGCTGATTGAATTTCACAGATGTTTGGATGGTGATTACAATAATAGTTATAGAAGAAATTCTAATGGCAAATGGATTGACAGATCTGATGATGTGTTATCTTTTGTCATGCAGGCGAAAGAACAGAGAGAGTCTTCATACAGAAGATAAAGTATATGATGGAATTGCAAAAGTGAATATATTGGGAGCTGTTGCTGAGACAATAAGTTTTCTTGTAGATGGAAAGAGCTTTATTGGATGCAGACAGCTCAATTATATTTCTAACAGCCTGTGTTTTATTGGTACGGTCAGTATGGGGCTGCTCTGGTGCTTATATGTGAATCTTCGTATTTATCGGAATTTTAAGAAGATATCTGAAAAAATGGCAGTTGTGATGATTCCGTGGATGATAGAGGTTATTATGGTGTTAGGCAATCTAATCAAACCGGGGATTATGTTTAAGGTATCAGCGGATAATGTATATCAGAGGACAGGAGGTGCACTGGCAGGCTATATTACACTTGTAATATATTTGGCTTACAGTCTGTATATGGTGTATCATTCGCGAAAGCAGGGAGTTAATCTGAGCTATTTTCCGGTGTTTTATTTTGTTTGTATTTGTTTTGCCGGAGTACTCATACAGCTTGTGTTTTATGGTGTTACATCATCATGGCTTATTACTGCTGTTACGTTGATATTTACACAGATGCAGTCGTATGCGGAAAATATATATATGGACGAGCTTTCGGGATTGTACAATCGCAGGTATCTTAAGGCTGTGCTTGCAAAAAGAAAAAATACAGACGCAAACTCTTTGTATGGAATTATGATGGATGTAAATGATTTCAAGTACATCAATGACAGCTTTGGACATAGTATGGGTGACAAGGCTATCAGCACAATGGGAAATATACTTTTTAAATCAATACCTGATGCGGGAATTGCAATCCGGTATGCGGGGGATGAGTTTATTGTATTGCTGACAGATGCAGATAAAGCATGTGTACTGGCTACAATAAATGAGATTAATAAAAACATTTCAAGGTTTAATGACTCAAAGGCAGAGCCATTTGAGCTGAGTGTTTCTATGGGATATGCGGAATTTGGCAAAGATGATAATGCAGAAGTATTTCTGAGAAATATGGATGATAAAATGTATGAAGAAAAACGCAGATATCATGGAGCAGCACCATCTATACCTGAATTGAATGAAGTATATGATTTTGGCCGATAAAGGGTATGATATTATGGGGGAGCACGAAAGACCTTGAGTTTATAATGAACTCAAGGTCTTTTTCTGTATTATAAGCAATGAATTTATAAAAATTATAAAAATCTGTATGAAGTTGGACTACTAAATACAGTAGATATGGTGTAAAATGATTCTTATAGTAAAGTCAGGACATTATCAAATGCAATAGAACTATGGGAATATAAGGGAATGTATATAACAATTATACGATATAAATTTTAAAAGAAGAGGGAATATCATTATGGCAAAAAAGGTTACTATAAAAGATATAGCTGATATGGCAGGGGTTTCAATCGCAACCGTTTCGCATGTTATAAACAGAACAAGATATGTGAGCCCGGACCTTGTTGAAAAAATAGAAAATATTATTATAGAAACCGGATATCATAAAAAAATAGAAGAAAAAGAAAGACGACTCAAGGTTGGAAGGCAGTCGGAAATAGTTGCAGTTATTCCAAATGTTGAAAGCACGATTTATCGTGATATGGTGGGATATTTAAAAAAATATGTTAGCATTCAGGGTTATCAGTTTTATATTGCAATTACGGATAATGATATTAAAGAAGAGGCTCAGGTACTGGAAGGACTGATACAGAATAAAAAAACAGCAGGTATTATACATGTACCAGTCAGTGATGTTGCGGCAGATTATAAAAAGCTGATTGAATCTGGAATTCCATTTGTCTGCATGGAAAGAAATATTTTGGGAGATGGTATAGACTCTGTTGAATTTCGAGATAGAGAAGCCATTTTCAAGGGAACTGATTATCTGTTAGAATGTGGTCATAAGAATATTTTGTTTTTAAGAGAAAGCTTGAAGAGTACGACGAGAGATGAAAGAACACGAGGCTTTCTCCTTGCATTAGAAGAACATGGAATCAATACAAATGATGCAAATATTTCAGACATTAATATCGAATCCGGAGCTGATAACTGTATTTTGGAAATACAAAAGGCAATGAGACGATATATGCCAACTGCAATTATGGCAGGAGGAAATAGAATTACTTTATATCTTATGAAAACTATGAGGGATAGAGGAATTGAATGTCCTGAAGAGATATCGGTTGTTGGATTTGGTGATGAGGGATGGTCGGAGTTAACGTATCCACCATTGACGATTTTAAAGAGAGATGTTGAAGGGCTGAGCAGACGAGCAGTAAATATGCTTTTTGAAAAGATAAATACAGGACATGTGATTGAACAGGATTATTATGCCGATGTAGAGTTGATAATAAGAAAATCCACAAGAATGTTGGATAATGGACCTTTTGGAGAAGAAGCAGCTACACCGGAATCAATAGTCATAACAAAAGAGGAAAAGAGCCGTTTGCGTGCTGGAAATTTCCGTGTGGCAATTTCGTTTCATTATACAGGAACATCATGGGCGGAATTACACGAAAAGGGAATCCGCGATGAGTTGGAACAATACGGAATTGATATTATATCAGTAACAGATGCACATTTTGATGCATCTTTGCAAAATGCACAGCTTGAAGGTATTCGTTTACAGAAACCGGATGCTGTAATTGCAATTCCGGCTGATGATAAAGAAACAAAAGAACAATTCCGTGAATTGGCAAAGGTGTCAAAGCTTGTTTTCCTGAGTAATGTCCCTGAGAATATGGAAAAAAATAGTTATGTTTGCTGTGTGTCTGTTAATGAGATTGAAAATGGAGTTAATGTTGGCAGAATGATGGGGGAGTACTGTAAAGGAAAACACGTGGAAGCCGGATTTATCATACATGGAGCGGTCTTTTATGGTACGCGTGCCAGAGATGAGGCAGTGGAAAAAATTATTTCAGAACAATACAAAAATATAGATATTAAGGCAATAAGAGGTTTTGGAGAAATTGAAAATGCATATCAGGTTTGTAAAGATATGATTACTGAGAATCCACAAATTAAAGTCTTGTATGTAAGCTGGGATAGACCGGCGCTGTTGGCAATTAAGGCGTTGAAAGAGATGCATAGAGAAGACATCGCTATATTTACAACTGATTTAGATTATAAAATTGCACAATTTATGGAAAGTGGTATTGTAAAGGGATTAAGTACTCAAAGACCTTATGAGCAGGGAAGAACAGCTGCGCATGTGGTAGCGAAATCTTTATTAAGTAATGATGTGCCGAAATATGTTGGAGTGCAGCCGTATGTTGTGGATGCTAAGCAGCTAGGAAGGGCATGGAAGGATATTTTTCATGAGGGAATGCCTGAAGAAATTAAATAATGCCAAATAAAATTAAATATCTAAAAAGAAATATATGCGAAGAAAAAGAATATCATTTTGGTATTCTTTTTTTAATTGCTAAAAATTTACGTAAAAAATGCTCTTGAAATGTTAATTTGCGCAAAACACAATCGCATAATTGTTGAAAACGACGAATTAAACAAGATTTTACGTAAAAATATTGACAAATAATAGAGCGAAATATATCATGTAATCACAGAAACAAATAAAAACAAATAAATTTACGTAAATTTAAAAAGTGGAGGAAAAAACTATGGCAAAAATAAAAAAATTATTAGCGTTGGGTTTATGCTTATGCATGACAGCAGGTATTACGGTAGGATGTGGCGATAGTAAGTCATCAAAGAATAGTACAGATTCTGGAAAGAATACAAATGATGGGTTGTCGTTTGCATTTTGTACTAATACCTTAAACAATACATTTCAAAGCTCAATTGATTCAAAGCTAAAAGAACTGTGTGACAAAGATGGAATATCATATACATGTTTAGATCCTGACTATGATTTGAATAAGCAGCTTAGCCAGTTGTCAGATGTAGCAAATAATGGATATGATGCAGTATTTGTTATTCCTGTTGATTCAGCAGGAATAACATCAGGACTGGCAGAAATAAGCGAAGCTGGTATTCCTATATTTAATGTAGACACTGCAGTTATTGATGATGACCTTGAGAGCTTTGTAACACAATATGTTGGAACTAATGCGTATATGGCAGGACAGCTTGTTGGAGAACAGATGGTTAAGGATCATCCGGATGGAGGAAATATTGCAATTTTGGATTTCCCTTCAAATGAAAGCTGTGTTGATCGTGTAAATGGATTTCTTGATGGACTTGGAGACAGCAAAGATAAGTTTAAGATAGTAGCACAGCAGGATGGCGGAGCAGCCTTAGACAAATCAATGGAGCTGGCAGAAGACATTATTACAGCATCTCCTGATATGGATGCATTTTTCTGTATCAATGATCCATCTGCACTTGGTGCTGCAGCTGCTATTAAAGCAGCAAATAAAACAGGCAAAATTGGTGTATATAGTATTGATGCCTCACCGGATGGAAAACAGGCATTACTGGATGATGAATTTACAGCTGTTGCATGTCAGGTACCTGTACAGATTGCAGATTATTCTTTTAAGGAAGCTGTAAAGTATGTTAATGGAGATACTAAAATTGATGAGAAAAAGGTATATCTCGATTCGCATTTAGTATCTAAGGATGAGGCTGAGAAAACTCTTAAAGAATGGCAATAATAAGGGAGAGTTATTATGGGACAGACAGTATTAGAAATGACAGGGATAAAGAAAAGCTTTGCGGGTATTTACGCTTTAAATGGAATTGACTTTTCTTTGGAACTGGGCGAAGTACATGCACTGCTTGGTGAGAATGGAGCAGGAAAGTCAACATTAATTAAAGTGCTTGGCGGAATTTATCAGCCGGATTGTGGATTGATAAAAGTTAATGGAAAAGAAGTAAAAATTGATGGAGTCCCAGCAGCAAGAGCAAATGGTATAGGTATTATACACCAGGAAATAGTATTGGTGCCTTACCTTACAGTTGCACAAAATCTGTTTTTGGGAAGAGAAATTAGAACTAGACTTGGAACCTTGGATGAAGCGGAGATGAACCGCAGGGCAGCAGATATGATCTCTGCCCTGGGGGTCAATATAAAAGCTGAAACAGTAGTTGAGAAGCTGACTATCGCACAACAACAAATGGTAGAGATTGTAAAAGCTGTATCGTTTAACGGAAAAATAATTGTTATGGATGAACCTACATCATCTCTTTCAAATGAAGAGGTGGAGCAGCTATTTGGAATTATTGAGAATCTAAGGAAGAAAAAAGTAAGTATTATTTATATTTCTCATAGAATGGAAGAGTTATTCCGAATATCAGATCGAATTACTGTTATCAGAGACGGAACATATGTAGGAACCAAAAAAACTGTCGAGACGAATGCGAATGAATTGGTAGCAATGATGGTTGGAAGAGATCTTGATAATTTCTATGTAAGAGATTATTGCGATGTGGAACATGCTCCAATTGCACTTGAAGTAAAAAATCTATCACGTCAGGGAACATTTGAAGATATCAGCTTTTCGGTGCATAAAGGAGAGATACTTGGATTTTCAGGGCTGGTAGGCGCTGGAAGAAGTGAGATTATGGAAGCTGTTTTCGGAGCAAGACCATATGACGCCGGTCAGATTTTCCTGAATGGAGATGAAGTGCATTTTAAAAATCCTATGCAGGCAATTAAATCAGGAATTGCATTGGTTCCTGAGGACAGAAAAAAACAGGGGCTTGTACTGGGAAACAGCGTTGCATTCAATTTAACTTTATCAAGTCTGCGTTTTTGCATGAATGGAATTGCTATCAGTGAAAAAAAGCGTGATTCGATTATTGAACATTATAGTAAAAGACTTAGGATTAAAGCAGCTTCTCCGGAGATTGAAGCAGGTAGTCTTTCGGGTGGAAATCAACAGAAGGTTGTACTTGGAAAATGGCTTGCAACAAAGCCGGATGTCTTGATTCTGGATGAGCCTACAAGAGGCGTAGATGTAAATGCCAAGTATGAAATATATACAGTAATAAATGAACTGGCAAAGGAAGGCATTGCAATTATTATGGTTTCAAGTGAATTGCCGGAGATTATCAACATGTGTGATAACGTTTGTGTTATAAGAGCAGGTAAGCTTGTTGGAAAGCTCGGAAAAGACCAGATGAATCAGGAAGAAATTATGAAGTATGCTGCAGGAGGCGTAGAGTAATATGAGTGAGAAGAAAAGAGAAGTAAATGCATTTGGAAAAAGAAATCCATTCACTTCAATTATAAAAGGCAATATAGGAATTATTGCAGTATTGATTATTATGTGCGTAATAGTGTCAATTGCAACGGATAAATTCCTTACAACCAATAATATAATTTCTGTTTTAAGACAAATTTCAATAAATACATATATCGCACTGGGAATGACACTCGTAATTATACTGGGACACATTGATTTGTCGGTTGGTTCAATTGTTGCGATGTCGGGAACCCTTACGGTTGGACTTACTGTAAATCAGGGAATGCCACTTATAGTAGCAATAATTATTGGATTGGTAGTAGGAACTCTTGCTGGATTTATCAGTGGATTTATAGTATCTCATTTTAAGGTACCTGCATTTATTATTACAATGGCAATGATGAATATTGCAAGTGGTATTGCATATGTGTATACAGGTGGACAGTCTACACGTATTACAGATAAGATGTTTATAGCTATAGGTACAGGATATTTGTTTAATGTAATTCCGCTTCCGGTAGTATATATGGTAATTTTGATTGCAATATTCAGTTTCCTTTTAAGCAAAACTAAATTTGGAACTTATGTATATGCAATTGGAGGAAACAGGGAAGCTGCAAGATTATCCGGTGTTCCTATTAAAAAAATAGAAATTATTGTATTTACGCTTTCAGGTGCGCTTGCAGCCTTCGCAGGACTTGTTCTTTGCTCAAGAATGTATTCAGGACAGCCATCAGTAGGAAGTGGATATGAATTGGATGCAATTGCCGCATGTGTACTTGGTGGAACATCAATGACCGGAGGAAAGGGCAGGATAAGTGGAACTGTATTTGGTGCAATGGTAATTGGAATTATTTCCAATGGATTAAATCTGATAGGAGTTTCATCTTATTGGCAGCTAATTATTAAGGGTCTGATTATTGCATGTGCAGTTCTGCTGGATTGTCAGAAGGATAAAATAGCGTTGTTAAAAAATAAGGTAAGGGCTGCAAAATAAATTGGAAAGGAAATCTGTTCGTTTTTTACAATACACAGAAAGATAAGCAAATGGAAATTTTTCGTAAAATGTCTTTCGCGGATTCTACGGGAGATGCAATTCCGTTTTACCACGAAGGAAAATATCATATTTTTTCACTTACATCTCCACCGGGAACGACCGTCTATCCGGAGAGACTGCGTACAACCTGGAGCCATAGTATATCGGATGACTTAGTGCATTGGCAGGAGCTTCCGACGGCATTATATCCGGGGGAAGGAGATGAACCGGATGCTTCTGGAGTGTGGACCGGTTCAGTAATATATGGTGAAGGACAATATCATGCATTTTATACAGGATATTGTCTAACAGCGGAGTTTCAGCAGACCATATGTCACGCAACAAGCGATGATGGAATAACGTGGACAAAAGATATCACAAATCCTGTTATTACTCCGATGACAGAGCTTTATGAAAAACTTGATTGGAGAGATCCGTATGTTTTTTATAATGAAGAAGATGAAAATTATTGGATTTTGATTTCAGCGAGAAGACTTGATATGCCGGTTACACGAAGGGGCTGTATAGTGCTGTACCGTTCAAAGAATTTAAAGGATTGGACGTATTATGGACCAATATATTCACCGGGGCATACAAATTGTCCGGAATGTCCGGAAATGTACAAGATGGGAGGTCACTGGTATTTGTCTTACTCAAGATTTTCAGAGTTTGTAAATACAATATACCGTGTATCAGAGTCTCCTTTTGGTCCATGGAGAAAACCTAAAAAGGATGGTATTGGTGGAAGACGCTTTTATGCTGCTAAGTCAATGCAAAATGATGATGGAAGACGTTTTTATTTTGGATGGGCGCATGATCGTGCAGAGCAGAGTGACAAAGGTGAATGGTATTGGGGTGGAACATTTTGTATTCCACATGAAGTGGTGCCAACCGAAAATGGAGAGTTAAATGTAAAGTTACCATGTGAATATGAGCATATATTTGATAAAGCTGTTAATTGGAAATATATATCAGTTCTTGGAAATGCAAAAGATTATGGTGAAAAAACTATAACATTGAATGCGTTGGAAAGCTGTTCATATGGATTTTTGAGACATACGGAAGAAAGCTATATGCTGACATGCAAAATAGTGCCAAGAGAAACATATGATACGTTTGGTATTCTTTTAAAGTCTGATAAAGAGGCAAGTGGATGTTTATTTCTTGAATTTGACAAAGCAATGCAAAGGGTTTCATTTTTAAATCTTCCGATGGGAGTGGATCCATTTTGGGTACAGTCGTGTCAGGCGGTTCCGCCGGCAACCGAGCCTGGGCCTGATGGGGTGCGTGTCTGTGAGAAAACAATGCAAATTGAAGACGGAAAGGCAATAGACGTAAAGATTATTGTGGATCATGACATGATAGAGGCATTTATTGATGAACAGATAGCGTTCACATATAGAATATATGCCAAACCGGAATTTGAAACTGGTATAATTGCTCAGGATTCAAATGTTGAATTCTATAATTTAAGCATTTCCGGAAAATAATTGCGAATGGGAGAGACATGGATGGAAAAAGAATATGATATAGTTGCGATGGGAGAATTATTAATTGATTTTACACCGGCAGGAGTTTCAGAAACCGGCATGTGTCTTTATGAACGTAATCCGGGAGGGGCACCGGTAAATATGCTTACTGCAGCAGCTAAAGCAGGATTGAGAACAGCCTTTATAGGCAAGGTTGGAAACGACATGCATGGTAAATTCTTAATAGAAGCTGTTGAAAATCAAAATATTAATAGCGATGGCATTATATTGGATGATAATGTATTTACTACACTTGCATTTGTAAATCTTACAAAAGATGGAGAAAGATCATTTGCGTTTGCAAGGAAACCCGGAGCAGATACAATGATAGGGTACAAGGAAGTCGATACGGAATTATTACAGAATACAAAAGTTTTTCATGTGGGTTCACTCTCTCTTACTGATGAACCTGCACGTTCCACTACATTCCAGGCAGTGAAATGTGCAAAAAATGCAGGTGCAGTTATATCATATGACCCTAACTACAGGGCGCCTCTTTGGAATAATGAGAAGACTGCTATAGAACGTATGCGTTCAATGCTTCCGTTTGCAGATATGATTAAATTGTCTGATGAAGAAACTGCTTTACTTACGCCATACGAAAATCCTGATGAAGCAGCAAACTATTTATTAGACCATGGAATAAAAATAGTTGCAGTGACACTCGGAAAAGAAGGTGTGTTAATATGTAATAGGAAGGATCATCAAAAGGTAAGTGGTTTTTCGAGTCAAGTAGTAGACACTACAGGGGCAGGAGACTCATTTTGGGGCGGATTTATGTCTCAATTTGTAAAAAGCAAACTTAACCCTGAAGATTGTTCTATTGAAGAATTAAAAAAATTTGCAAGGTATGGAAATGCGGTAGCAAGCCTGTGCATAGAAAAAAAAGGAGGAATATTGTCAATTCCTGAAGAAAAAGAAACTTTTAAACGTTTACAGCTAAGTGTGTGAAAAAACAATCGTAGTGCAGAACCGTCTTGAGCACACAATCAACAACCACGACAACGTAGTTGAGAATGCTACAACAGTTGAGTCTCGTATCCGTGATACAGATATGGTTGAAGAGATGGTTAACTACAGCAAGAACAACATTCTTGCACAGGCTGGACAGTCTATGCTTGCACAGGCTAATCAGTCAAATCAGGGTGTACTTTCACTCTTACAGTAATCATCTACAATTTAATATTGTACAAAGCAAGAAGAGCTCGAAAGGGCTCTTTTTGTTATGCACTTCTTTCTTTTAGCATGAAAATGTACGATTATTTATTCCCGAATAAATTGCAGACGCCCCCTGTAAAGTAGTATAATAACAACAATCCTAGATTGAAAAATTAAACCTGTACTTTGACA
>ULOZ01002991.1_pt1 | contig 10804 bp, 8 predicted proteins | sample 1953031 | NCBI WGS metagenome assembly ULOZ01 (sample SAMEA4835616, study PRJEB28245) | human gut metagenome | biome: gut microbiome; material: fecal sample | place: Denmark | collected 2008
CGCCAGGCGCACCGCCGGGTATCCGCGTCTGGATCGGATAAGCGCTGAAAGCATCTAAGTGCGAAGCTTTCCACGAGATTAGAACTCCATTGAGGGTCGTCGCAGACGACGACGTTGATAGGGCGCAGGTGTAAAGACGGCGACGTCAAAGCCGAGCGCTACTAATTGCCCGAGAGCTTTCGCTTTCAGGCACACACTTTCAGTTGTATTGCAACTGTCAATTCTACCAAGTGATATGTCTGTAACTATAACGCATGTCCCCCATATCAGGTGGCGACAGCGGCGGGGTTCCACCTCTTCCCATTCCGAACAGAGAAGTTAAGCCCGCTTGCGCCGATGGTACTGCAATGCAATGGGGGAGAGTAGGTAACCGCCTTTTTTCACTTTAAGACTTGAATCCTCCGGAAGAGCAATCCTCCGGAGGATTTTTTTTGCGTCTGTACGCATCAGGGTCTTCCTTGGTTCTCATGCAGCTTTATGTCTGTTTTCATCAGACGATAATTGAATTGTCCAGACAATTACCAGATGGTTTTTGCATGCAGAAACAGACGGAAGTGGCTGAATTATAGACACTTCCGAATATGGGACCAGATGGTTGACGGTTTTTGTTGAATTTTAGTATTGATGACCGTCTGAGGATAAAGAAAGCGGATTACAGTTCCCGACCTGGAGATGTAATCCGCTTTGTGGCTCAGAATGCGTAATGTTATCGTATTACTTTATTCTAAATTGTCTGGGCGTTTGAATTGTTGCTTTAGTCATTCACGTTACCCGTCATGTTGAAACCCTTTGCAAGGCCGCCCTCGCTAGTCTCTTTGTATAGCGATGGAATGTCGTGTCCGGTGCGCTTCATTACCTCTACGACGCGGTCGAACGAAACGCGGTGAGATCCGTCGGAGAATGCGGCATAGAGATTAGAGTCGAGTGCTCGGGTGGCAGCGAAGGCATTGCGTTCGATACATGGTATCTGCACCAATCCACAAATAGGGTCGCAAGTCATACCGAGGTGGTGTTCCAGTCCCATCTCTGCTGCATATTCTATCTGAGACGGGCTGCCACCGAACAACTGGCAGGATGCTGCTGACGCCATGGCGCATGCTACGCCCACTTCTCCTTGGCAACCAACGTCGGCTCCGGAGATGGATGCGTTTTTCTTCACTATATTTCCTACCAGTCCCGCTGTGGCAAGAGCGTGCAGGATTTGTTTGTCTGTGAATTCGTGGCTCTTTGATATATGATATAGCACCGCTGGCAGCACGCCGCATGCTCCACAGGTAGGAGCGGTGACGATTGTTCCGCCTGAAGCGTTTTCCTCACTCACTGCCAGAGCATAGGCATATACCAATCCTCTTGTCTGCAGCGACTGTTTGTAGCCAGTTGCTTTCACGTAGTATGTCGGTGCCTTGCGTGGCAGATTGAGCGGTCCGGGAAGTCTTCCTTCACGTTTAAGACCACGTTCAACCGCCTCTTTCATCTTGATCCATACCACTTCGAGATAGTCCCACAGACTGCTGTCTTCGCATAGCTGCACATATTCCCAATAATTTCTTCCCGTGCGTTCACACCATTTCATTATCTCTGTCATGGAGTTCATTTCGTAGACTTCAGGTGAGTTGAACATGTCGTCATCTCCTTTGCCTTCAGAGAGCGCACCTCCACCTATGCTGTATACCGTCCATTCGTTGATAGGCTTCTCGTCATATGTGAGCGACTTGAATTTCATTCCGTTGGGATGGAACGGAAGGAATACGTCCGGTTTCCAGATTATCCTAACGGGAGCAATGGGTTCCAGCACCTCGATGATGGCGATGTCTGTCATGTGTCCTTTGCCCGTAGCGGCAAGACTACCATAGAGAGTCACCTCGAACGAGCTTGCCCCGCGGTTGTTCTCCAGAAATATCTTTGCGGCTTTCTGTGGACCCATCGTATGACTGCTTGATGGTCCCTTGCCTATTTTGAAAAGTTCTTTAAGCGTTTTCATATCTCTATTACCTTTAAAATGCAAAATTAGCGGAAAATCATATCAATAGCAAATGCAGAGTTGACTTTTTTGCAGTTTCTCTCTCTTCCTGTTTTTATATTAAGAGCTTGTTATTACCTTTTATCCTTGATATTTACGTTCTTGATGGAAAAATGTCCTGACAAATCGTTTTATTTTTGATAAAAATACGTATATTTGCGCCTGATGACGACAAATAGGTTAATACGCGGAATGATATGGCTCAGTAGGATTGGCTGTTGCCGGGGCTTCGGAATACAGTCGCCTTGGGCTTACAGCCTCGTCAGATACGTCATAAATGAGCGTTACCCGTATTATGCCTACGAACGTCTGGCAAAGGATTTTCCTGAGGCAGATGCCGTGAGACGCAAGATTGGTGAGTTCTTTCTCCGTCTCGCCAACCATGCCCAGCCGGAGATGGTGGTGGCGGTGGGCTTTGATGATGAAGACATGAAGCATGACAAGGCTTATTTCCGTGCAGGCTGCAATTCTCTGCGTTGGACGGGCATTGGGCCGTGTGATGCGGATCCGGCGCTGGAAACGCTTGGAAATGCACCGGGGGCGCATATCTTGCATGCCAATGCCCCTGCAATAGATGCAGAATGGCTGGCGGAAGCGGTGAAGCGGTTGCGGACCGGTGATTTCGTAGTAGTGGATAGGTTGAACTACAACAAGGCGGTCTGGCAAGATGTAGTGGGGAGACTTCAGAATATAGTGTCCTTTGATATGTATTATTGCGGATTGGTATATGTCGATCCGAAACGATATAAGCAGAATTACAAGATTAACTTTTAAAAATCTCAAGACTATGGCAATAACAAAGGTTTATACAAAGACAGGCGACGAGGGCATGACGAGCTTGGTAGGAGGAGTGAGGGTGAGAAAGACAAACCCTCGTATCGAGGCATACGGCACCGTGGATGAACTCAGTGCGCAGCTCGGTCTGCTTGCTTCCTTCATGAAGGATGGCGACGACAAGAATATGGTGATCAGCATTCAGCGCACGCTGTTCACGGTATGCTCATATCTCGCTACCGATACCACTCAGACCAAGTTGGCACCTTCGTATACCATCGACCCGCAGGAGGTGACGGTGCTGGAAGAGGAAATTGACCATCTGAACGGCAGTCTGCCCCGACAGACGTCATTCATCATCCCCGGAGGCTCACATGAGGCAGCTCTCGCACATGTATGCCGCACGGTATGCCGCAGGGCGGAGAGGCGCATATTCTTCCTCGGTGAAACCACCAAGCTCGATGGAAATGTATTGCAGTATATCAACCGTCTTTCTGACTATCTCTTCATGCTCGCACGCAAATTAAACTTTAATGACGGTGTGAGAGAAAAAATATGGAAGAAAAACTTGTAGATAAGAAAAAAAACATTATTTTTGCGCTCAATTTTATAATAGGCAGCGAGCTGGCATGGTGATGCTGCCTGGTATCGCAAACTGATAATTTATATTTACTATGTATTGGACACTTGAATTAGCTTCAAAGCTCGAAGATGCGCCATGGCCTGCAACGAAGGACGAATTGATTGACTACGCAACTCGTTCCGGGGCGCCGCTTGAAGTGTTGGAGAATCTGCAGGAGATAGAGGATGAGGGTGACGTCTACGAGAGCATCGAGGATATCTGGCCCGACTATCCGACAAAAGAAGACTTCCTCTTCAACGAGGACGAATACTAATCGCTCAAAAAGCTACACAAATAGCTTAAAGCATTGAATATAAGCGGTATAGGAATTGTAAAACAACATTCCTATACCGCTTTTTCTGTTCTTTTACCGCCCAATAAACTGCTCAAATTAGTATATTTTGAAGAATTAAATGATCAATAATCGGTACTTTCCGAATTCTTTCTTCTGTGATCATTTAATTCTGATAAACTTTTCTGCTATCTTCGCGTATATAGTGCATAAATCAAATTTAGATAATTGTATATGGGAAGAATATCGCGAAGCTTGAATGTAGACTTAAAGGCACAAGGAATGTTCGGATAATAAGATCATGCCTAAGAGTATGTTGTACAACATCAATTTCTTTATTTGCCAACTCTACTTAAAATAATTAGGTCCTATTTTTTGCGATACCAATATTAATTAGTAACTTTGGCACGCTAAATTGCATTTTATGTGCAATGACGGCATGTAGCCCTACGCCGAAGTCGCTTGAAAGAGTGACGGTTGGTAGAGGGCAAACATAAGAAAAGCGTTATTGGCGCTTGGTTTTCTGGCATCTTGAAACTTCGAACACTTCATGGTCAGCTAAGAAACCTCGCAACGATGATGCCATGGGTATGTTATATACGTACCTTTCGTAGGTCAGCCTCCTAAGGGCTGACTCTATGTGAGTGTGCATATACATATCGGCGTGGGGTCTCGTTGCTCGTTTCGGCTGACGGGTAAGTTCGAAGACCTCAAGATGTGAAGCGAGCGACAAGGGGCTTCACGCTTTTTCGTGCTTACACTAAAGTACACGACCTAAACAAGAAACAGTCCGAACGGAGCCATAGGACACAAACCTTGAAGTCTGGCTCTATGGGCAACAGCATAAGACAAAGCAGCAAAGACACTACGACGTGCGAGTAAAATCGTGCAGTCGCAGAGTCTTTGCTGCTTTTTTGTTTTACACCATACAATCTGACTTAAACAAAAGACAGAATATGAAAAAGACAAACAAGGACAACATTATTGAGACTATAGAAGAGTACATTAACAGTTCGCCAATACGCCCTGTGATTATATGGTTTCGCCAACAAACTATCCGAAGAAGGAAGAGTCACAACCAGATGTCTCATTTTTTTTAGAAATAAAAGTTTATCGGATTTTAAGCAATAGAACTTGTGTTTTATGTAAAAACATAATAAAAATAATGTATTAAAAACGAATTTTATGAATAAAATTAAAATCAATCGCTTGTCCTGGAACAGGCTTGCATTGCTTCTCATCATCCTCCTGCAGCAGACTTTGGTAATGGAGGTTTGTGCAGAAGATGTTCAGAGAGTTGCCTATGCCGTTTTTAATTCTGAGAACCAGACCCTTACCTTCAGCTATGGTAGACAAAAGCCAGAGAATGCCTATGGCATGAGCGTTGTGAGAAAAGGAGATGATTATGAACGACGTCCCGAGTGGATAGGCATCGCTAAAAACGTGAAGACCGTGATGTTTGATTCCAGTTTCGCAGACTATCGCCCTCACGACTGCACGGCGTGGTTTGCTGAAATGTGGCATCTTGAAAACATTCAGGGACTCGAAAACTTCAATACCAGTCGCGTTCGTTCTATGGGCCTTATGTTTGCCGCATGCCAGAGTCTCAAGACAATCGATTTCTCCCATTTCGACACGCGCAATGTGACAGACATGTTCCGCATGTTTGAACATTGCACAAGCATCGATTCGCTCGACCTGTCCCACTTAAACACCTCTCGCGTAAAGGACATGTCCAATATGTTCTACGGTTGTAGTTCCTTGACCAAGCTCGACTTGACTCACTTCGACACGGGTAAAGTGACCGACATGTCGTGGATGTTTGCCGAATGCACAAACCTCCGCTCTCTTGACTTGACACACTTCCATACGGGCAATGTCATAGACATGAGCTTTATGTTTTCTGAATGCGACAAACTTAAGTCACTCGACCTCTCCCACTTCAATACCGCCAAGGTGAAGTACATGCAGAACATGTTCTGGAAATGTCGCTTCCTGTCCTCGGTCAACGTTTCCAACTTCAACACCGCCAGGGTGACAAACATGACGCGTATGTTTGCCAATTGCCCCAGACTCAGGACGCTCGACTTGGCAAGCTTCAACACGGCGAATGTGGAGTTCATGAACGAGATGTTCTACAAGTGTATCAGTCTTACCACCATCTTTGCCAGTAGCAAGTTCACGGTTGACAATGTTAATGATACCTATTGGTTTCTCTATGATAACGGATGGGCACAAGGAGGACTCAACTTTGAGACACGTGACTATGAGATTCAGGGATTTATCCTCAATGGACTTTTCCGCTACTGCAACCAACTGAAAGGTGCCATCAAGTGTGATGAGACGAGCCACAAGTATGGAAAGGAATATGCCAACAGTCGTGTGGGATATTTCACAAACCGTCCCTACCGTGTGCCGGCGCCGAAGTTGCTGCCCGTGACCAGTCCGATGGCCGACGAACCATTCGTGCCTGACTCCACACAAGTGCTTAAGACAGCCAAGCGTAGGTTCTATCACAACTTCAACTATCTTTATGTGGAATATCCTATGGATGCCAACGATGTGCTTCTTAAGAATATGCGTGAATGGGTCTGCCGCTATCTCGGCGGTACATTTGAGGGCGACTTCGATGATTACAAGGAGGTGGTGAATGCCTATGGACGGTGTCTGTCTCCGGGACAGGGCAACAAGGCCATCCGTATCGTCTATGAAGATGACAACATCGTGACCTACCAGTGTGTGAGGTATGAGAGTGACAGGAATACGGATGAGACCTATGGTGTCACGTTCAGAAAGAAGGATGGAAAATGCTTCTCGTCCAAAATGTTTGCAAACACCCCTGAATATGGAGATCTTCTGTTAGAGGGTCTGCGCGATATCTTCAGTGCAAGAAGCAACGATGAACTGGTGGGTAAGCTGCGCGACACGAGTAAGAAAAGCATTCCGCTCCCAAGTCGCGAGTCTTGGATTACCAGCGAGGGCGTGACCTTGCGATTCGCTCCAGGACTTTTCGATACCATGGACTACGGTTATCGTGCGACGGTGGTTATTCCATTAGACAAGATTGCCCCATTGCTCACCGACGAAGGCAAGGATTATATGAACCCAACATTAGCAAATAAATTAACAACCAATAAATAAAATGAAAGCAAAACTTCTTATGATGGCTGTGGGGGGCTGCCTTTTGGCGTCCGCCACAATACAAGCACAAACCGTGTCCAAGGCAAAGGGTGCTGCCAAGCCTCAAGCGCCCCAAAAGTCAATGATTGAAACTCTGTCTGCCGACAGTATAGAGGCGCTTGCCTATGAGGGCAATGCTGAAGCCTGCTTCGCCATGGGACAGATAGTCATGAAACAGGCTCAGAATCAGAAAAATGACGAGTTGGGTTTTAGCTTGACGCAAGAGAAGGCCTGCAAGTGGTATCGCACGGCTGCAAACTTTGGCAATGCCGAAGCTATCAAGTGGTGCTCCGACTATTATTTCCAGAAGTCTCGCGGCTATGATCCAAACCGCGACGGAATGAACGTATACGGCACAGGTTTCGAGGACTACAAAATCGAATGTCTTTATTACGCCGCCCGTTTTGGCAAGAACAAGCAGGCTATGTACGAGTATGCCAAGGTCAAGGAGTTTCACAAAGACCACATCTCGGGTAAGCCAAGAGAGTTTTTCGAGATGGTCAAGTGGTACAAGGCTGCCGCAGACTTGGGAGACTGGCGGTCTGGCTACGAATATGGAAAGTGGATGATTTCCGAAGATCCGCTTAATGCCGAGAAATACCTACTGACGGCAGCCAGCAAGGGCAATGGCGACGCTGCTTGGATCTTGTGTCAAGCTTACAAGACAGGTAAAGACCTACCGCAGAACCTGAAGATCGTGCCCAAATACTTGAAAATTGCTGCCGACAAGGGTGTTGATGACGCATGCTACTGGCTCGGTATGTATTACATGCAAGGCTATCTCGTGCCACGCAATTATCCGTTGGCTGTGAAGTACTTCAAGAAAGTGAATGGCGGTCAGTATTTTTACCGCCGCGCTCCAATGCTCTACCAATTGCGCAAGAAGGGTTACAAATAATACGGATTGCTGATAAGGTAGTCTTTAAACATTAATTTAACGCATAAATGATATGTATTCAAAAAACATTTTCTTCAAATTCACTTTCCTCTTTGCGCTGCTTGCCTTATGCCTGCATGCAGAGAAACTTCAAGCACAGAATGGGTCCGGCCACTTTAAATATGAATTAGTGGACAATGGACTTAATATTCTTGGTTCAGATATAGAAACTGGACATGTTGATATTCCCGATTCGCTTCCCTGTGAGGATGGCAAGATGTATCCGGTATTAGTCATTAGGAACATCTCGTTTAAGAATTCGGAAATCAGCTCAGTGAGACTTCCGAAACACCTCGTTGAGATACAAGGCTATGCCTTTACGGGGTGCAAGAATCTCAAGAGCATTGAGTTCCCTCCATCATTGAAAGAGATAGGACGCGAAGCGTTTTCTTACTCAGGTCTCACCCATGTCACTATTCCGAACACCATCAAAACTCTTGGTATGAATAGCTTCGGTGGCTGCGATTCGCTGAAATCCGTAGACGTGGATTGCAAGGTAGTCGGCAATGGCGCATTCATCGAGTGCAAATCATTGCGTACCATCCACTTTGGCGAACATGTTGAAACACTCGTAACGGGAGCCTTCGCCTTGTGTAGTTCATTGCAGTCGGTAGTCCTGCATGACAACATCACCGAAATTGGTGCGAACGTATTCTTGGGTTGTACCAGTCTGAAGTCTGCTGAGGTAAAAGCAGAGGACGCACTCTTCGGAGAAGATGTATTTAAGAATTGTACCAGCCTTGTCAAATTGTCGCTGCCCTCAACCGTTAGCAATCCCGCCATGTTGTGCTCCAATACAGCCTATGTGCGCAACATGTATGCCGGTGGATGGGCCATCAGCTTTGCCCATCTGAGAGCACCTCGAGGCCTTGTTAAAATTTACGTCACGCTGAACAAGGATGCCACTTATACAGCCAAGAGCTCATACTCCGCCAAGTTTAATGTGAACTACCCCAATGGCAGGAAGGGACCTGGCTCATTGGCTGTAGCCGGTGTCTTCAGTGGCACCTGGGAACTTAACTCCGATGGAACCATCAAGATGAGCAATGGCCGCAGCAAAATGACCGTAGACCGCTATATGGAAGGTTGCCGCTCTGTCCGTAGCTACGTCACCTGGGGCATTTATGGTGAAATGGAACGACAACTGCACATACCTTTTTCCCCTGAAGGAAAGAATTTTAGAAACCAAGATGGAGCCCTCATGGAGCGACAGGCTGTAAGCTACAAAGCTCAAGGAGCAAGCCGAAAAAGACTGGCAGCAAGTCGCAAGCCTGTGCGTAAGAAATAAAACCTTCTGAAAAAGCCGTGGTTGATCTTCTCCGCCTTTTACGGTCTTTCACAACAAAATGAAAAGATGTGGTTTACATCCACGATAACTGCATAAGTCCATAGTTGAAGTCAGTCCGTGATAATGGCGGCTGGCTGAGGCTGGACATAAGAAAAACGTTGTTGGCGCTTGGTCTTTTGCATCTGGTGGTTAAGAAATGCAGACCCCATGTCAAGGTACCTTGTAACAATGGGCTTCACGTTTTCTGAAGTGCACATGTTCAATATCAATCTACAAACAAAACAGTCTGAACTGAAGCCATAAGACATGTTAAAAGAAACAAATACTATGATTTCAGAGAGAAACAAAAAAACGAAAGTGACAAACGGCAGTCACTTTTTCCGTAATGCTATTGTCCTGTTGGGAACATTTTCAATGTCGCTGATGCCCGTTTATTCATGTACGTCAGAGAGTGCAGGTAGTGTAGTATCGCAACAGTCCAAGAAACCCGTAGCCAAGAAGAAACAGCCACAGCGTGCTGCGGTGAAGAAAAAGGTGACAATCAATCCAAAGAATGTCATGATGGTGAGCGGAAAGAAAGTGTATTTCACTTTCAAGAAGAACGGTATCTACTATAATTATCTTGATGCGAACAACAATATTGTCAAGACCAAACGTTGGGATTGCAGTACCGACCGTGAAGTCCTGGACATCAGATGCTATAATGGTTTGGTCTATGCCATCCTGAATGCAGATTTGGAGTCGACAAGAGTTATGAGCCTTGATTTGATAGAGCTTATCCCAGAAAGTGAGTATGCAGAAAAAGTGGCAGAAGGAAACGAGATGGAGTTTGACGATGTCAAGCATGTGGTTCGTATAAAAGCCATAACGGGTCTTGCCGGAGAGACCGAGGCTGAAGGTTTCACCTTTGACGAAACCACATATAATATGTAGTAACCTGAGCTCGGGTTAAGCGACAGTCGTTTTTCTTGCTATGCCAGATTTCCGACAGGTGCATATTACATTTGCCCTCCAAACAATATGGATGGCAAAATGCAGAATTGTAAAGTCCAAATGAAGTTTACTTTATAACAGCAAGCTGTCCGTCAACATTCTCTATGCAATAGTCAATGTTGATGGATGGCTTCTTTTCAAAGCCGACCGGCTCATAGTACATTTCCGATTGTGGTACTTACGCCCGTCCGGCTCACAAATGGACATGCGGGCAATCTCTTTATCATATTCTAGGCAAAAATCATCGATAATACAGAAAATTTCAGTAATTTTGTTCTTGGTAATCTCCATAACTATAGTATCCTTTTATTTTATAACTAATTGATTTACAACCATAAAGGTGCTAAAATTTATTGAGATTACCAACTTTTATAAGGACTTTCTTATCCCGAACTCAGGTTGATAAGTTCGGGAAGATGTCATGTCTGGCACAAATCGTTAGTTATTGGTGCGGATATGAGGATTGAAAGAGACATCCAGCATTTTTGAATATGATATGAAAATAGCGATATGGGATAATCTTTGCGGATTCCCTATATCGCTATTTGTTATGGCTCATTCATTGATAGGTTTTCATGTTCGGACTATGTGGCTGCCGTCGTGTCAGTCATCATCTCTGTCCTTGTAGTGTTTGTGGTGTTTGTGATGTTTGTCATATTTCTTATAGTGTTTGTCGTGCTTCTTGTGGTGCTTCCAGT
>ULOZ01030865.1_pt1 | contig 10786 bp, 10 predicted proteins | sample 1953031 | NCBI WGS metagenome assembly ULOZ01 (sample SAMEA4835616, study PRJEB28245) | human gut metagenome | biome: gut microbiome; material: fecal sample | place: Denmark | collected 2008
GCCTTTCCGCCTCCAGATCCGTCCGATAGACCACCTGTCCCTTGTCGTTGATGGCCATATCAGAGGAAGAGACCGACCAGGCCGGTGCTCCCTCGGGCAGCATCGACGTATCGTTCCAGTCGATGAAGGTGTGACGAAACATCAGTTTGTCGCTTTGATGATTGCAGACGTCGGCGATGTCGAAGTCGCCCATCTCATCGCCGAGCATGGCGTAGAAGACCACATGCTCCATCACGTCTCCCAGCTCCTTCATGATCTCTGCCTTGTCGCCACGGGCCAGTGCGTCGGCCAGTTCATAGACTTCCTCGATCGTATTGGGCCGCAGACTCTCGAAGGTCTGCTTCCGGTCCCAGGGACAATCTTGCCGCAAGCGATATTGCACGTCTATCAGCCGCTCGAAGGCGCGAAGCCACTCGGCGCGCCGGTTGTTTTCTTTCTTTTCTATCATAACGGCAAAGGTACGAAGTTTTCTTTTCTCGGCAAAAAAAATCGGCCCATTCCCGCTTTCATAGGTAAATTAATGCAAATTATGGCCTCGAAGGCTGGAGATTTAGGGAAAAATGCTACCTTTGCAGTCTATGAACATTAGAAAAATCATACTTGCCATTTGGGCCTTCGTTTTACCCGCCATGATGTACGGGCAGTACACCATCCAGTGTGAGGACACTTGCAACCACGTCCACGGCTTGGACATGAGCCACTACCAGGGCGAAGTGTTCTGGGAGGCCATCGGCAACAATAGCAAGATGGCCTACGTTTATCTCAAGGCTACCGAGGGCGGCACCAACATCGACAAGCGCTACGCCCAAAACATCGCGCTGGCGAAGCAGTACGGCCTGAAGGTGGGGTCGTACCATTTCTACCGTCCCACGCGGCCCCAGGTGGAGCAGCTGCGCAACTTCCGCTACCAGTGTCAGGCCAAGGACCAGGACCTCATCCCCATGGTCGATATCGAGACCACGGGCGGCCTGCGCCGCGAAGCGTTGGTCGACTCCCTCCATAAGTTTCTCCAGCTCATGGAGCGCGCCTACCACTGCAAGCCCCTCATCTACACCTACGAGAGTTTCTACAACAAATACTTACAGAACGAGCTCGACGGCTACCTGCTCTTCATCGCCCGCTACTCCAGCACCCCGCCCGTGCTGCAAGACGGCCGCGAGGTCTTCGCCTGGCAATACACTGGCAAGGGCCACATCAACGGCGTCAACGGCTATGTTGACAAGAGCCGGCTCATGGGGCGGCGAAGCATGAGAGAGCTGCGCTTCCCAAGGCGAAGGTAGCGACCCACCATTTTTTAACCAGTATCACATTATCCTAAAGAGTTTACAACGATGATTATCAAATGTCCCGAGTGTGGCCATCAGGTGAGCGACAAAGCGCCCGTGTGCCCCAGTTGTGGTGTCGAAATAGCTGGCCACGTGGTGAAATGCCCCCACTGTGGCGAAATCTACCTCAAAGCGGACGAGATCTGCCCCAACTGCCACCAGCCGCAGACGGCCTCGACCGAAGATTTGCGACAGGAGGAAGAGGAATATGCGCAGACGGACCACCAGCAGGAGCAAGCGCCCGTGCAGCAGGAGTGGCAGCGTGAGGACCAGCCGGCCGAAGCCCCCGTCGTCACCCCTGTGGACGAAGAGGAACCCATCGCCATTGCCACGCCGATCGTCGAGGAGGTGCGTCCGACTACCACGCACTCGCGTCACGAGCAGCAGACAGGCAACCAACAGCAGCAGACGGATACAAATCACACGGGCGAGCAACAGAAACCGAAGGAGGACAAGGAGAAGAAGAACAAGCACATCTCGCTGCTGGTCTCGCTGGCCATTACGGTCATCACCTGCTTCGTGCTCCTCTATTTCTACCAAGACGGCAAGGCCAACACGGAGCGCAACGACTTCGAGAGCGCTATGCAAAGTAAGAATGCCGACGTCCTGCAACAGTACATCACCGACTACGAGCAGACGGCGCCCATCGCCCACATTCAGGAGGCACGCAAATTGCTCACCTCGCTGCAGGGCATCAAGGACGATTGGGCCGACGTGGAGAAGCAGAACAAAGAGAAACTCGACTCCATGGACTGGGCGGCGGCTTGCGCGGCCAATAATGAGGACGCCTACGCTAAGTATATCGCCCAGCACCCCGATGGACGCCACCATGTGGAGGCTGGAAAACTGGCGCAGCAGCTCATGACCGTGACGGAGAAGAAGATGGAGGCAGATGCGGCAAAGCAGGCCGAGCCGGTGCGCCGACTGCTTGTCGCGATGAACAGCAAGAGCACCGAGGGCATCAGCGGGGCCGTGGCCGAGACGTTGACTTTCAACGGGGCAAGCAACGCCACCTCCAAGGAGGTCGTCAAGTACATGCGCGACAAACTCTACCAGGCCGACGTGAAGTCGATCACCTGGAAGATGGAAAAGCCGACGGCTTGCGACAAGATAGAGGCCGAGGACGCCAAGGCGGTCTCCTACAAGATGATCATCCCCGCCAAACTCGAAATCGTCCGCGAAGGGGGCAAGGCCACGCTGCAGTATAGTATCCGAGCCACGGTCAACGCCCAGGGCCGCATCACCGACATCAACCTGGCCCGCCAATAGCCCAGCATTCTCTCAGAAAAGGAATACCATCGCCTCGCGCGCGTACTATATAAATATATAGGATGCAGCGAGGCGATTTTTGTTCACGATTCCTACACCGAAAGGATATTTTTTGTACCTTTGCATCCGACAACAGTTTTTGTCTCAACATAACACATTCTAAAAAACATGAAGATCAAATCACTCGCAGCGGCCCTGCTCGTCCCCATGCTCTTCGCCTGCAATAGCCAGGCCGACCGCCAGGCATTGAAAGAAGAGCTCAAAGCCGAACTCCAGGCCGAACAGACAGCCAAGGAGAACGAAAGACTGAAGGAAGAACTCAAAGAGGCCAAGGAGAAGGCCAGCGACGCCCAAGCAGCAGCCTCCCAGGCCAAGGCAGAAGCCAAAGTCGCCAAGCAGAAGGCGGCACAAGCAAAACCCGCATCCCGCGTCACCCCCACCAGCATGAACCTCACCCACGTCAAGATCTCTGACCTCAGGGGCTACACCAACCTGCGCAACAGTCCCGGTGGCGCCGTCTGCATGCGCCTCTATGCCAACATGGACTACGACATCTATGTCAACGGCATCTCCAACGGATGGTACAACATCGCCGAGATCTATCGCCCCGATGGTTCGCGTGTGCGCCTGCATAGCAGCAACACCGGCTGGTGGATCCACCGCAGCATCTGCTATACGGCCAACTGATCCATCCCCTACTCCCGCGTTCTGACTGTCGCCTGCGGCAGCCAAAGCGGGGATATTATTCCGCCTTTCGCCCACCCTTTCTCGGTCGTATAAAAAGAAAAAGAGAAAAAAGAAGGCGAAAGTTGTTGATATTCAGATTATTGTTTGTAACTTTGCACCCGATTTGGGCCAATGTGCCCATTTCGCAGTACAATTCACATAAAGTCTAACTTTATTAATTCATTTATTTTTAACTATTTATGATTGATTACAAGAACGTACAGCCGTTGGACGACTTCAACTGGGACGAGTTTGAGAGCGGTTCCAAGGCTGGCAATGGCGAAGGCGAACTGACCAAGGCCTACGACGAGACTCTGAACAAGATTCAGGAGCACCAGGTGGTTGAGGGTACCGTTATCTCCATCGACAAGAAAGAAGTCGTTGTCAACATCGGCTACAAGAGCGATGGTATCATTCCCGCATCTGAGTTCCGCTACAACCCCGATCTCAAGGTCGGCGATAAGGTAGAGGTCTATGTCGAGAGCCAGGAGGACAAGAATGGTCAGCTGGAGCTTTCTCACAAGAAGGCCCGTCTTCAGAAGAGCTGGGACAACATCAACAAGGCCATGGAGGGCGACGAGATCATCCAGGGCTACATCAAGAGCCGCACGAAGGGTGGCATGATTGTTGATGTATTTGGCATCGAGGCCTTCCTCCCCGGCAGCCAGATTGACGTTCACCCCATACGCGACTACGACATCTTCGTCGGCAAGACGATGGAGTTCAAGGTCGTCAAGATCAACCAGGAGTTCCGCAACGTTGTCGTCTCTCACAAGGCTCTCATCGAGGCCGAGCTGGAGGCTCAGCGCAAGGAGATCATCTCTCACCTGGAGAAGGGTCAGATCCTGGAGGGTACTGTCAAGAACATCACGACCTACGGCGTCTTCGTTGATCTCGGTGGTGTTGACGGACTCATCCACATCACCGACCTCTCTTGGGGCCGCGTGAGCGATCCTCACGAGGTAGTGGAGCTCGACCAGAAGATCAATGTCGTTATCCTCGACTTCGACCAGGAGAAGAAGCGCATTGCCCTCGGTCTGAAGCAGCTCACCCCGCATCCATGGGATAGCCTCGACCAGAACCTCAAGGTCGGCGACCATGTCAAGGGCAAGGTTGTCGTCATGGCCGACTACGGTGCCTTCGTCGAGATCCAGCCGGGCGTCGAGGGTCTGATCCACGTCTCCGAGATGTCTTGGAGCCAGCACCTGCGTTCCGCTCAGGACTTCCTGAAGGTAGGCGACGAGGTAGAGGCCGTCATCCTCACCCTCGACCGCGACGAGCGCAAGATGAGCCTTGGCCTGAAGCAGCTCAAGGAGGATCCGTGGGAGAACATCGAGGTGAAGTACCCCGTTGGCAGCAAGCACACCGCCAAGGTGCGCAACTTCACCAACTTCGGTATCTTCGTAGAGCTCGAGGAGGGTGTCGATGGCCTGATCCACATCAGCGACCTCTCTTGGACAAAGAAGATCAAGCACCCGTCAGAGTTCACGAAGGTGGGCGAGACGATTGACGTGGTCGTCCTCGAAATCGACAAGGAAAACCGTCGCCTCAGCCTTGGCCACAAGCAGCTGGAGCAGAATCCTTGGGACACCTACGAGACAATCTACAAGCCGGGTACGGTCCACATTGGCAAGATCACGGAGTCTATGGACAAGGGTGCCGTCATCACCCTCAACGAGGGTGGCGAAGGTTTCGCTACACCGAAGCACCTCGTCAAGGAGGATGGCACGCAGGCTCAGCTCGGCGAGGAGCTGCCGTTCATGGTCATCGAGTTTGTCAAGGACTCTAAGCGCATCATCCTTTCCCACTCTCGCACGTTCGAGGATGTGAAGGACGAGCCGCGCCGTGAGAACAATCACCGTGGTGGTGGCCGCCGTCAGCAGCAGCACCAGGAGACCGCTCAGATTCAGAACGTTGTCGCTGGCACGTCCCTGGGCGACCTCGGCGTACTGGCTGACCTCAAGAAGCGCATGGAAGAGGGTAAGTAATCCCCCCACATGATATTTTTGTACTAACAATGAGCCGGAGCGACTTAGTGCGCTCCGGTTTTTTGTTTCCTGCCATACAGGTCGATATGATCGCTTTCCTTGACCAGCTGGCTGGAAGGGAACAACCCCGACCACCCTATCCCTCTATTTTCAGGACGAACCATAAAAAAGGCAAAATCTAACCAAAGGAAGTCTAAAAAACCATAGGCGATAGGCCGACTTAGAAATATTATGATTACTTTTGCGCAAAATTGTTACAGGAGAATATGAACCACAGTATACAGGCGGTCGCCATGGCCGCTCTACTCACATTTGCGCCCTGCGCCGCCATGGCGCAAGACCACGCCCCCACAGCAGCACAATCCACCGAGGCCGCAGCGCCAGGCGATCCAGCAGCAAGAACAACTGCCAAACCTGCAGACGCAGCAGCCGCACAAACGGATCTCGCAGCCGACAAAGCTCCTACCACAAAAGCGGACGACGCCACAGGCTCACAGGCTCAGCAGGACGACGCCCTGGCTGATGCTGGCGATGCCAACGAGGCCACCATGGCCGAAATGGAGAAGCAGGGGCAGAGCGGCGAAGGCAGTGGTTTCCACCAAGTACTGAAAACGAAGTTTATCGAGGGCAACGCCGGCTTCATGTCCCTCGTCTCCCTCGCACTGATTCTCGGCCTAGCCTTCTGCATCGAGCGCATCATCTTCCTGAGCCTCTCAGAGATCAACGCCAAGAAGTTTATGGCCGACATAGCCAGTCGCATCGCCCAGGGCGACATCGAGGGAGCCCGCCGCCTGAGCCTCGACACTCGCGGCCCCGTTGCCTCGCTCTGCGCTCAGGGACTAGCCCGCATCGACAATACAATCGACGACATCGAACGCGGCGTGACCAGCTACGGCGAGGTGCAGGCCGCCAACCTCGAGAAGGGCTGCTCCTGGATCACTCTCTTCATCGCCATGGCCCCCTCGCTGGGTTTCCTCGGGACCGTGATCGGCATGGTCATGGCCTTCGACCAGATCCAGCAGGCTGGCGACATCAGTCCCACCATCGTGGCCTCAGGTATGAAGGTGGCCCTCATCACCACCATCTTCGGCATCATCGTGGCCCTCGTGCTACAGGTATTCTACAACTTCATCCTCTCCAAGATAGAGCATCTTACGGCTCAAATGGAAGAGTCGGTCATCACGCTCCTTGACGCCATCATGGAGTATAAACAGAAAGGCGCATAGCCCATGCCACAGACCTCCCATCACTCCTCGCAGCCCCGGCGCCGACCCACCGAGCGCATCTCCCAGCACGTCCTCTACGGCTTGCTGGGCTATGTCGTGGCCCTCTTCCTCGCCTTCTTCCTCTTCGGCTACGACACCCCCTACTGGAAGAACGACCGTATGAATGCCCCCATGCTCACCGATGTCCTGCTGGGCGCCGTCTACGGCATCATGGCGCTGACGACCATCCTCGCCATCGTGGCCGGCATCCACTCCGCCCGCCTCCATCAGGGGACGACTTCCGTGGTCCACGGCGTGCCCACGCGCAAGATTTCCATCGCCATCACGAGCCTCACCCTCGTGACACTCGTGGTAGGATTCCTCGCCTCCTCCTCAGCTCCCATGATCATCAACGGCGAGACCTACACCGACTGGTGGGGACTGAAACTCTCCGGCATGCTCATCACCACAGCCTCCGTGCTGCTCGTCGCAGCTATCGGCGCGGCCCTCTTCGGCGCCACGCGCTACTACCGCAAACCTCATCACAAAGGATAGCTCCATGTTGTTTCAGAAGAAAAAGCGCAGCGTTCCGCAACTCAACGCCAGTTCCACGGCCGACATCTCCTTTGTCCTGCTCATCCTCTTCCTCGTCACCACCTCCATGGACGTGGACAAAGGCCTCCACCGCCAGCTCCCTCCTCTCCAGCCGACCAAGGACCAAACGAAACCGCAGGAAGTGGACAAGAGCCGCATCATGACTCTCCACATCGACAGTCGCAACAATCTCACCTGCAATGGTGCTAAGGTAGCGATCGGCAGTCTCCACCAAAAGATCGTCGATTTCATCACCGTGGCCGGTCCCCAGCAGCACATCATCCGCCTGGAGGCCGACCCCGCCTCAACCTACGACACCTACTTTCAGACACAAAACGAGATCGCCAACGCCTACCTCGCCTTGCGCAACCAAGAGGCACAACGCCGCTACGGCACCAGTTTCACACGCTGTTCAGAGGACGAGAAGGCCATCGTCAGCGATGCCTACCCCCAGCGCCTGGCTGAAGTCTATCATGAGGAGAAAACACCATGAGCATCATACGTCGCAGAAACCACGAGGTGCCGAGCCTCAACACGGCCTCCCTCCCCGACCTCATCTTCGCCATTCTCTTCTTTTTCATGATCGTCACCCACATGAGAAAGGTCAACCTCAAGGTGCGCTACAAGACGCCGCAGGGCACGGAACTCACCCACCTCTCGCGCAAGACCAACACCACCTACATCTTTATCGGCCAGCCCGTCGGCACGACGCAGGCCGCCAACACGGCGCAGTCCCTCGGATTGGCACAGTCTCAGCAGGACGCAGCCGTCTGTATCCAGGTCAACGACAAGGTGGTAAGCCTCGACGAACTCTCTGCCTTTCTCCAGCGCGAGCAGCGCCAGGCCCGCAAGAGCGGCGAGGCCCAACAGCTTACGGTTTGCCTCAAGGCCGACCGCCATGCCCCCATGCGTGTCGTTGAGGGTGTAAAAATGGCGCTGCGCAAGGCCAACATGCTCCACGTCAATTACTACGCCACGGAGAAAGCCCCCTCCCCAGCTGCCAACCCTTAGCAGGTAGGGGCAAACTGCGGACGATCTGGGGCGAATGTCGAATTACGTGAGAAAAACGCACGAAAAAGCACGAATTTTCATTCAAAATCCCGACTTACAGTCTTTTGATAGGCGGAAACGGTGCAAAAAGATGAATTATCTAAATAAAAAAACGCTAATTAGTTGCGAAAATCAAAGGAATATTGTATCTTTGCACCAAATAACATACTATCAATATGGCATACAGAAGTTTAGACAAGTTAGACCGCAAGATTCTCGGTCTTATCGCAGAAGACGCTCGCATTCCGTTCCTCGAAGTAGCACGTTCTTGCAACGTGAGTGGTGCCGCTATCCACCAGCGCATACAGAAGCTCACCAACCTGGGCATTCTCCTGGGATCGCAGTTTCTCATCGACCCCGAGAAGATCGGCTACGAGACCTGCGCCTATATCGGTCTCTATCTGAAGAATCCCGAGGACTTCGACCGCGTGGTGGAGGCCTTGAAGAAGATTCCCGAGGTGGTGGAGTGCCACATCACGACGGGCGATTACGACCTGTTCATCAAAATCTTCGCTCGCAACAACCACCACATGATGGACATCATCCACGACAAGCTCCAGCCGCTGGGCCTCTCCCGCAGCAAGAGCCTCATCTCCTTCAAGACCGTCATCGACCGTCCGCTCCCCATTGAGGAGAATCCCAACGCTCCCCAGGAGGAGGACAAGGAGTAGTCTTCGCGAGAGGACCGTGGCGCCCAGCGCCCGTTTCCATCTCATCCCTCTAACAAAGGCCAGCAGGAAATGATCCTGCTGGCCTTTGTCTTGCTTCTACACAGGCGTGGCCTATTCGTGAGCCGCGGCCCTACTCATTGAGCCAACCACGGATCAAACTGATGATCTCCTCACGCGTGGGCTCTGGGAAGGAGAGGATGCGCGTCTTGTGGGATCCGCCAGCCAACATATAGACATGCATATTCTTCTTGTTTTTAGTGAAGGGGAGTCCATAGACACCCGAGGCGCTCCAGGGATCGATGTCACCATAGATATAGACCATCTTCGGGTCGTGGGTGCTAAGATAGTCCACCGTGCGCTTATAGAGGTCTGAGGAGAAGCTGACGCCCTCCGTACCCTTCGGGAGCATCAGGCGACGGAGGTACCCCTTGGCCGTGTTGATGCTCAGATAGCGCTTGAAAGGCTTCGTGTAGTAGCCGTAATAGCCCAGTTCCTTGGCCGCCTGCACGTTGAAGGAGAAGTTGGGGTTTTGATTGGAGAAGTAGCCCGGCTCGCTCGTCTTCATCAGATAGTCGAACACCTGATCGTCGGTAGCCGTGGAAGTTGGTATCTCCTTCAAATCCATGCCCCACTGCCAGAAGGCGAAGGCATACTCCATCACCGTAAAGTCGAAGATCTCGTCTATCGGCGCATTGAAGGTGTACTGCTTCTGATCGCAATACTTCTGCAACATGGGCACGAGCGCCTCCTTGCGTTTGAAGGCCATGAGCTGGAAGTCGAGCACGCGCTGGCGGTTCTCCTTCGTCGAGACCTTGTTCTGCAGAAAATCCTCGTGGCGTCCGTCCTCCACGCTGCGGTTCAGCGGGGCCACATAGGGTACGGAGATATCGACGTCGTCGGGGAAGAAGCAGCGATAGAACATCGTGGTCTGTCCACCCTTGCTGATGCCCGTGGCAATCCATTTGCCCTTATACATGGCGTGGAGCGTCTGGTTGACGTGGTGAAGGTCATAGAGCGAGTTCTCCACCGTCAGATAGTCCCAGTTGCAGGGGTTCGGCATCGACTTTTCGAAGTAGCGATACTCCACAAAGATGATATTGGTGTCGAACAGTTTGGCCAACTCCTCGATGTAGCCCTTGTAGAGGGCGTAGCGCGCACTGTATCCTTCCGTCACGAGCACGGTGGGACGGTCGAAACCCCTGTGGCAGAGCACCACGCGCTGCTCGAAAGTACCCTTCGAGGCGTCCTTGCCGTCAAGCTGTTGCTTGATGAAGAACACATACTTCTCGGGGAACGTCGTACTCTCCAACGCCTCCACATCACTCACTCCCGGCAGCGCTGCGAGTCGCTTGCCTGCCTCTCCCAGTTCTGCCGCCAGCATCTGCAAGGGCAGCATGAGGAGCATCGTGACCAGCACCAGGGCTGATCTCCATTGCATCAATTTCTGTTTCATCTCTATTCTGTCAATCATTGTTTTGTTAATCATTGCCTTGCTTGCCATCCGTTCGCCTATCATAGCGTTTGTCAAGCGTTTGTTTCACCAACCGATCGTTTGTCAATCATTACCCAGCGAAAGACGTTTTTTTGTAAGCCACAATCCATCTATAGATTTCGATCGTTTCTGACGATTAGCAGCGCATGAACGGATTCCGATCGCATTACTCTTTACGCATTTGGCTGGTTTCCACACTATTAAAACGAGTCATCCCGCCGTTTATTATTTTTTAAGTCCACTTTCTTTGCCCTCATGTCTCAACCCTACGGCATAGATTGGCAACCCGTGGGCTATTCAGTTACCATATACGACTATATCTATTCTGATGGAACCAAGTGTTCTGCCAAAGAAGCTTTCCCAGAATTGTTTATAAAATAAAACTGGCGGGGTGTTGGCGAGTTCATGCGGAGATAGCGGGACACGCAGCAACCATACGTAGATTGGTCAAGCAAGAGCGGGCTGT
>ULOZ01000227.1_pt1 | contig 10780 bp, 6 predicted proteins | sample 1953031 | NCBI WGS metagenome assembly ULOZ01 (sample SAMEA4835616, study PRJEB28245) | human gut metagenome | biome: gut microbiome; material: fecal sample | place: Denmark | collected 2008
CACTGCAGATACCGTCTTTTTAGAGACTCCGCCCAAAAGCCACAGGGTCAGCAATGTCGAGAGAATAACAACAACAATGGTAATACCGATCGGTGAAATGCCCCGGTACATCAGCGGAAACATCAGATAAACAATACACACACCAGTAAATGCCAGACTTGCAATGGCTTTGACTCCTTTTTTCCCACCTATAATACATATCACCAGACAGAAAAAAAGTACAAACAGATAAATTGCCATAGTACGGTCTTTGCTGTATACCGTAACGACAGCATTATCATCTGTGGAACTGACAATGACAATTACGCGCGAACCAACTTCACAGTTCTCCATGCCAAACAAGGAACCGCTTGGATTGACGGCATCAAACTCTTCCCCTGCATATGCTCCGGATTTAACCTGTACGCGCACCTCCTGTGTCCCGTATCGGTTTCCATCTTCTGCCAGATTATCTTTCGTGATCTTTGTCACGACTGCTTTCTCATAGCTTTGCCCTTCCGTGGAAATCAGGGATACTTTTTCGAACTGGTTTCCTTTGACTAATAACAGTAGGAACCCCACCAGACAAAGGGTTCCCACTAAAACTTTTTTCCAGTTTTTCTTCATTATTATTTAGCTGCTTTCTTTACTGCTTTCTTTGTAACAGTAATCGTAATTGTTTTACCTGCTGCCTGATACTGGCTGGTTGCTGCTGCCTTCACCGTAATTGTAACCTTTCCGGCCTTTTTTACGGTAACTTTTCCGTTCTTATCAATAATTGCAATTTTTTTATCGGAAGAGGTATAGGTAAGCGGTGTTTTTGCTTTTGCATTTAAGGAAAAGGCTTTGTCTCCTACGGTTTTTTTGTAAGAGTTCTTCGCCTGAATGGTCTGCTTTACCGCATCTTTTACGATCGTATATGTAGTAGATCCCTGTAACTGTTTTCTGGTCGTTGCATCATAAGTTGTTACAGAAAACTTTTTGTCCGTTACTTTTACGACGGAATAGGTTGGTGTCCAGGTCTGGCTTCTCTCAGAAATAAAGTCCTGTTTGGAAGCAATCAGGCTATAGAATTTTGAACCTGTTGCAGAGTTTGCCTCTAAATATACGGTTCCTTCCGGATTGGTAACGGTTCCGCCAACGGTCTTGTTTACGATTTCATAGCAGTTATTCTGTGCCTGATAATCACTGTCTTTTTCAGCTTCCTCTACAGATTTGTATCCATAAGTGCTGTAAGAAGTATGATCCTTTCCATCCCCCTCAAGCTGGAAGGTTCTGGAATAGGTATGATCATGTCCCTGCATCACCACATCAATCTTATACTTATCCATCAGTGGAGTAAGCTGTGTACGAAGCACCATACCATCGGAATCGGAATGGTCGTAACCACTGCCGTAAATATCCTGATGGAATACCACAATACGCCATTTGGCATCTTTATTCTCATTGATTGCTTTTTTCATGACATTCTCATGCGTTGCACAGTTATAGTTGTTTGTATCAAGAACAATGAACAGGACATTTCCATAACGATAATAGTAATCGGTTCCTGCCTTTGTCTTTCCCTGTACATAATTGGTATCGGTATCGGAAAAAGCATTTGGATTATTAAAATGCAGGCTGTACTGATTCGAAACACTGTCGTGGTTACCAATGGTCGTTGCTACCGGAAGGGAAGTCAGTGCCTCTGCCCCAAGATATCCTGCATATTCCCGCTCGTTGCTTCCGTAGTTCACCTGATCTCCTGCGGACACAAGAAAACTTACATCGGAATGATCCTCGAGTGCTTCATTTAATACGTTGTTCCAGTTATAGCTGTCATTTCTTGCTGCAAGATTTTTTTCCGGTGCAGAAGTTACAACATTTCCTGCATTTTCCATCTTTTCACTCTCACTGCTGGTCTGACCTTTCGAAGCACCGATCTGCGGATCCCCGACATACAGGAAAGAAAATTCATCAAACGCCTGTGTGGTATAGTTTTGTGTATCCTGCCACTTTCCATCCTGAAATACCTGATAATAATAGCTGGTATTTTCTTTGAGCCCGCTTACGGTTACTTTATTGGAAAAATATTTTGTGGTATCTATGGTCACAGCTTCGGTCTGCGCTCCGGTGAACTCTGTCGCACCATCCATATTCTGTCTGGTAGAGATTCTCACCTTTGGAGTCTCAGCCGTTTTGCTGTACCATGCATAATTTAATTTTGTCTCATCCGCACCCGGAGTCAGCGATACATGTTCATACTCACTGCTATAAGCAGCCCAGTTCTTTTTCCAGTTGCTCCAGTCTGTAGATTCCCGGGAAGCATCATTCCAGTGTTCCGTTGCTGCTGCAATCTTTGTCGGGATACCAGTGGCAAACATTCCTGCCAATACAGCGGTGGAGAGAACTCCTGCTGTAAGTTTCATCACATTTTTTCTCATAATTCTTTTGTTCTCCTTGTGAAATCTGTAAGATTTATTACAGGATTTATAATAAACGGGTTATGTAAGATGCACTATCCGTTTTCTGTAATCCTTTTGTAAAAACAAAAAGAGTGGATGCTTTGGGACATCCACTCCACATACCGGCTATGCCATGCCGTTTACGGTTTTATATTTATAGAGCATCTCCGCGTGGTTTTGTTCTTCCACCTGGATATCTGCCAGAAGTTTGCGCACATCAGAATCCCCGAATGCAAACACATCGGTATTATACGTTCCGGACACCATTTTTTCAGAACCAATGCTGTCTGTGGCAAGGAAATTATCGTTTTTCTTATCTTCCGGATTGGTCATAGAATCATAGGTTGCCTTTGGCTCATACATCTTTCCATCCCTGTCATTGACGTTACAGGATGGGACGCTGCCTTTCATGACCTGTTCCAGAGACTCCACATGCTTCTGCTCCTTTTTTTCCAGATCGGCAAACAAATCCCGAAGTACCGGGTCTTTTGCTTCCTGTCCGTAACGTTTGTACTTCTCCACGCAGGACAGCTCCTGTGTGTGCAGATCCTCAATTGTAGCCATCTCTTTTTCTGTTAAAACCATGGTTTAACCCTCTTTCTTTCCTGATATAATTCTGACGATTACAGAACATGAAAACTCCGCAATCTTCTCCTCTAGTATCTGTAAAAAAATACAACACATACCTGGTAAAATTCACCTGGTAAAATTTCGTCAAAAAGGGTTGAAACTTCTCACAACAGATTGTATAATTTCGTTTGTATTTTATACAATGTTTACAAAAAGGTGGATTATTTTATGGAAGAACGAGAAAAATTAAAATCCCGTCTGGGATTCATTCTCCTGTCAGCCGGATGTGCGATCGGAATCGGAAACGTATGGAAATTTCCATACACTGCCGGACAGGGCGGAGGCGGTGCCTTTGTGCTGTTTTATCTGTTGTTTCTGATTATTCTCGGACTCCCGATCATGACGATGGAATTTGCGGTTGGGCGTGCCAGCCAGAAAAGTCCGGTCAAAGCCTACCAGGCACTGGAAAAACCCGGACAGAAATGGCATATCCACGGGATTATCACATTGATCGGCTGCTATCTTCTTATGATGTTTTATACAACGGTCACCGGCTGGATGCTTCATTATTTTTATATGACGGTCACCGGACAGTTTCAGGGACTGGATGCCGACGGTGTATCCGGACAGTTTACCACAATGCTGAGCAAACCTCTGACCATGGGCTTCTGGATGGTGGTAGTTGTTTGCGCCGGCGTATTTGTCTGCTCCCGTGGACTGCAGAACGGTCTGGAAAAAGTAACAAAGGTCATGATGACTTCTTTGCTTATCATCATGATCATTCTGGCGGTCAACAGCTTTTTTATGGATGGTGCAAAAGAAGGCCTTGCCTTTTATCTGATCCCGGACTTTGAACGGATGAAACAGATCGGTATTGCAAAAACCATTACGGGTGCCATGAACCAGGCATTTTTCACGTTAAGCCTTGGAATCGGCGCGATGGCAATTTGGGGAAGTTATATCGGAAAGGAACGCTCTCTGCTTGGTGAATCGGTAAATATTGCCATTCTGGATACGTTTGTTGCTATCACCTCCGGACTTATCATTTTTCCGGCATGCTTTACGTTCCATGTTGACCAGACTTCCGGACCAAGCCTGATTTTTATCACCCTGCCGAATATTTTTAACCATATTCCGCTTGGCAGACTCTGGGGAAGCCTGTTCTTTTTGTTTATGTTTTTTGCAGCGTTTTCCACAATCCTGGCAGTATTTGAGAACATCATCTCCTGCGGTATGGAACTGACCGGATGCAGCCGCCAGAAATCCTGTGCCGTTAATCTGGTACTGATCATTGTACTCTCCCTGCCATGTGTACTCGGATACAATGTATGGAACTGGAAAGGTTTTTCAATCTTTGGCGGGTCTGTGCTTGACCTGGAAGATTTTCTGGTAAGCAACCTGTTCCTGCCTCTCGGTTCCCTGGTATATCTGCTGTTTTGCACAAGCCGCTACGGCTGGGGCTGGAAAAACTACACAACCGAAGCCAATACCGGAAAAGGATTAAAAATTAAAAACTGGATGCGCGGCTACATTACCTATATTCTGCCGCTGATTGTGCTTTTTATCTTTGGATTTGGCATTTATGATAAATTTTTTACAAACTAAGGAGGATTTCTTATGTATCACGCAAATGAATCACGTTACGAAACCATGAAATACCACCGCTGCGGCGACAGCGGACTGATGCTGCCGGAAGTATCTTTGGGCTTCTGGCACAATTTCGGAGATACCGGTGTTTATGAAAATATGAGACAGATGTGCTTTACGGCATTTGACCACGGGATCACACATTTTGATCTGGCAAACAACTATGGACCGCAGCCGGGCAGTGCGGAGGAAAATCTCGGGAAGATCCTTCGGGAAGAGCTTTCTTCCTACCGCGATGAACTGATCATCAGTTCCAAAGCCGGTTTTGACATGTGGCCGGGGCCTTATGGAAACTGGGGCAGCCGCAAGTACCTGATTGCCAGCCTTGACCAGAGCTTAAAACGGCTCGGTCTGGACTATGTAGATATTTTCTATCACCACCGCATGGATCCGGATACGCCGCTGGAAGAAACCATGGGTGCACTCGACCAGATCGTGCGAAGCGGAAAAGCATTGTATGTCGGTCTGTCCAACTACGATGGAGAAACCATGAAACGCGCAGCTGCCATCTTAGAAGATCTGCACTGCCCGTTTATTATCAACCAGAATTCCTACAATATCTTTAACCGTACCATTGAAGAAAACGGTTTAAAACAGGCCGCAGCAGATGGGAAGAAAGGAATTATTTCTTTCAGCCCGCTCGCACAGGGTATGCTGACCGACCGTTATCTGCACGGCATTCCAAAGGACAGCCGTGTCAATACCGACGGACGTTTTCTGCATGCCGACCAGTTCGATGAAAAGCGGCTGAACAGTATCCGGAGTCTGAATGAGATTGCGGCTGCCCGTGGTGAAAGCCTCGCACAGATGGCACTCAAATGGGTCATCCGTGACGGTGTGGTCACTTCCGTTCTGATCGGAGCTTCCCGCCCGGCACAGATTCTTGAAAATCTGAAAGTGTTAAACTCTGCTCCATTTACGGAGGAGGAACTGAAAAAAATTGATCAGTGTGCACTTTCTCTCTAGGTAAAACAAAAACCCCGGATATTTATTTCCGGGGTTTTGTCTTTTCCTGCATCTGCTACTTGACTTTGACTTTTAATTTTAAAACTTTGGTCTTTCCATTGTTTAAGGTTACTGTCACGCGAATGGACGCAGTTCCTTTTTTGTTCGATTTTATGGTACCCTTCTTGTTTACAGATGCAATTTTTTTGTTATTGCTCTGATAAGAAATGCTTTTTACATTGTCCATATTTAAGGTGGCTGCCAGAGAAACCTTCTTTTGTTTTCCCTTCTTCACCTGAACGGTTTTATTCTTCAATGTAACCGTTTTTAATATTTTCGTTGTGACCTGATCCATATCTTTCTGATCCATAAGGACATAATCCTTATTGGAATCTGCTGAAAAATTCACATTTCCGGCTTTTGTAACCGTATAACTCTTGTCGTTTACAAGGACATAGGCACCTGTCTTTTGATCTTTTGCACACACATACAGCTTGTTTCCGGTCTGTATGTCTGCTGTATTTACGGTCAGTGTATAGCTTACGTTGCCAGCCGGATCGGTGACCCGGATCGTCACATCTGTGTGTTTTCCATTATTTTCTTCCATGGTTTGTTTTATCAGATCAGCGGTCACCGTTGTTTTGATGGCTTTATTTTTCCGGGTTCCGGTAACGGTCACGGTTGGTGTATTTTGTCCGGCCGCGTTTCCATCGGACGGTGTTTCTGTACCAGCTGTATTTCCGTTAGACGGTGTTTCTGCATCGGTTTTATTTCCGTTGGATGGTGTTCCCCCTCCGGCAGTGCCACCACCCGAAGTATTTCCGCCACCGGAACTTCCTCCGGAAGATGAGCCGCCTCCGGTCGTTCCACCGCCTCCGGTAGATGAGCCGCCTCCGGTTGTTCCACCGCCTCCGGAAGATGAACCGCCTCCGGTTGTCCCACTTCCTCCGGTGGAACTGTCCTCTTTGATTGTAACGGTCGCGGCTTCACTTGTCACTGTTTCGTAATAAGTCTGTCCATCCTTATCATCCGGCTCATATACTGCCTTAAACTGATAAGAACCGCCACGTTTTAAGCCTGATACAACCGTATCGGCTTCCCCATATACGAGTTTTTCCTGTGCCTTTATTATGGTTCCGTCCTGATAAAAAGAAATCGAACCAAGCGGAATACTGCCATTTCGGACTCCATCTACCTTTGCATACAGATGTACGGAATTACCGTTTTCTGTCTCTGCCGTAAGGCGAATCGATGGTTTCGCCGCTGTAATGGTAAATGTTCCGACTTTTTCCTCTATCACATCGTACTGGTTTCCAGTTACTTTAAACCACACCTCATAGCTGCCCGGCTGCACCGGAACAACATTTTTCCCATCCTGCCGATAGAAAACTTCAGGCTTTACCTGCGAATCTACCGTCTTTCCGTTGTCCTTTCGGACTACATTTACCGTGGAAACAAAGCAGCTCTGTTTCAGCCCTGTGTATGCAGCTGTCTGCTGGATGGTATCATACTGCATCTTTACGGCAATTGGATTTACCGTCACGGTTTCGTTTGCCTGGGAAGGAAGTGCCCTGTAGTTTCCATTGGCTGCTCCTGCATAAGAAACTGTAATTGCATTTTCTCCCATATGAAATCCGTTAGTCTCTGAAACCGGAATCTTTATGGCTGCCTCTCCGTTTTGAAGCGTGATGCCGGATACTTCATAAGGGGTCTGGTTAATGTATACCGAAAAACCAGCAGACGGCACGTTCTGTCCCTGTAAGCTGCTATCTGTATAGACCGTCTGCACGGTAAGATTCAGTTCATCCTGCATGGACACGGCCGATGGTAATCCATTTATCGTAGTGGTTGTTTCCTTTGAAGTAACCGTCGAACCGGATGTATCCGGATCTTTGTTTACAATCAGAACTACCTTCTGCTCAATTTGTTCATCTGCTGAAAATGGACGGATTGTGATATAGTAGGTTCCTTCTTTTACCGTAGAACTCTCAGCCGTGCGATAGCACATGGGTGTGATCGCATTCTTCTCTATTCCCGTTTCGAACATCAAATTAAAATTTGGAATACAAATAAAACTACCTTCATCATTCGTAACCGTCTCTGAAGAAAGTGTTTTCCCGTTAAATGTTACTTCATATTCCATCGGAACAACCCCTAGATCCCGATCATACTCATCCGTTTGCTCCAGCCAGGCTACCTCTGCCAGATATGGTTTTGGATCCTTATTTTTATACTCACCGACTTTTGAAATCTCCGAAACTGTTGTGGTAATTACCGGATTTTTTATGGTCATATTTTTTACCGCAACCGGTTTATCCCCTGACAACTCACTGGTTTTCCAGATTTCTCCGTTTCCAGACGATGTCCGTTCCAGTGTCATTCCCGCCTGTCCGTCTGTCGGTGTAAAAGAAACCGCCGTATCCGCAGCCCTTCCAAGTTCCAGATAGGTGTGACCATACTCCGCAATTCCGGATTTTCCATTTCTTCCATTCAGGGTTTCAAATGTAAGTGCACCCGTAATGGTATCTGTAACATTCAGCTTCTGTTCTTTTCCTAAGATCAGTCGGTTTCCTGCTGAATCCGCACTCACAATCGAATGTACCTGTGGAGTTTCCATCTGGGAAAGATCAATCGCACTTGCCCCTTCCATCCTGACCGTACAGCTGTCCAACGCTGCCGGTGCAAATGTTCCACCGCCCTTTACTGTGAGGTTTCCTACTTTGCTTATACCTGGAATTCCGGTATAGAACTGGTCGGTATCTATGGTCAGAAATGTCTTCCCTGCGTGATTTTCAGATACTCCGTACACCTGTTTCGTATCGGAACCGGTAAGTGAAATTTCCACATCGCCGGAAACCGTATATTGTCCATCCGCTGCCGGTGGATCCGGCTCCTGCGTGGAAAACCAGTCATCCTGATTTACATATGGTTCAATGGCACCGGATGCATAGATTTCCCCATTTTGCGTACCGAAAACGTGCGCAAGCACGATCTGTGTCTTACCGTCATATGTTCCGTTCATGGAACCGGCATAAATATTCCCCAGATTGGTACCACCACCCGTAATCAGAATCTGTGCCTCTGATCCCGGATGATTCCCCATATTCTTTCCATTCTCATAAAGGGATCCGCCAAAGATATCTACATAGCGGAATCCGCTGTCACACGTAACATTCTCAAGAACAAGTTTATGCCCATTTGCAAAAATTGCATCGTGCAGACGATTGGAAAACCGCAGCGTAATGTTTTTAAATGTCACATCCGTATTCAGGATAAATCCCCCCTTACGGTTGGAAAAAGTATTTCCATTTCCGTTGACGGTCACGCTTTTATCAAAAATAAACGGTTCCGCAGCCTCGGCATTTAAAAAAGCACCACTTCCCAAAATTGAGATTTCATCCCCATTGCCGGCAGCCGCATAGGCATCCTCAAATAAATTGTAGGGATTTCCATAGCTTCCATCTCCGGAATGGGTAGAATTTCCATCTTTAAATTCCGTATAGATCGTTCTTGCCGCTGTCTGCACAGCCTCCTGCGCCTTTACCGGCACGACAGGCTGCACGGTAATACACATGGTGAGCACGATAAAAAATGCCCATAGACGTTTAGCTGCATTGTCTGGTTTCATCTGATTGTTCTTTTTCATCCATTTCTCCTGATAATAAGAACAGGGGGATGAGTCAAAAACTCATTCCCCTGTCACTTCATTGATAGTCTCTGCCATCATCCTAACATGGTTTCCTGTCAGCGTCAACAAATTTATGACCTGTTTTTATACCTATATCATCTGCTGATTTTATATTTTATTATTTCTATCTGTTCTATCTGTGTGATATCAATCTTCTGATTGAAAATATAACGAGCCCCACAATATTTCATTTCACTTGCAGATGCATAGCCATCTCCAAACTCTTCAAGATCTGTACCATCCATGAAAGGATGTTTCTTTTTTTCAGTTCCTTTTCTGTCATCGGTAAGAGGTAACTCTCCTATGGAATATTGCTTTCCGTCTTTTGTTGTTGCAACTACATGATAAAAACACCCTTTTTCTCTCCAGTCATTGACGGGACAAATACTAACCGTATAAGGTGTAATTTCAACAGGGATTGTTTTTTTTGTTTTCTTAACATCCGCTTTTAACATCTTCTCCTTCATTGGAACAACTTTTCCCTTAACCAAAACATTTTTTAATGGCGTATTTGAATTATCCGGTGATTGAAATCCCTTATATACTTTCGGATTTTTCCACGCAGTATCATCGGAATAAAAGCCGCACACATTGATCTGAATACCATCACCTGTATCTATTACATCCACCTTACTGGTAGTATCTAACCCACCTAACCAATAATTTGTTCCTTCCAAAGATTTTGCGTTCGGAAGGAACACCTTTGCACGCATAACCTTCGTATTTGAAGCAACCTGAATTGATGATATGATTATCTTTTGTTCTTTTCTGCCATCATCTTCTCTACTGTTTGATTTTGCATCAAAATTTTTTCCACACGCACACAGACAATATAGCATTGTAAAAATTAATAAGTACAAACTGATTCTCTTCATTCATAATCCTCCAAATACATCCTGTATTTTACCATCCTACTTTCGCATATATAACACTGTCCTTATGTGCAGTTAAACCAACAAAAAACTCCAATGTCTTCCCCTTATATTTTTCAGCAGGTGTAACTGGTATTATTTGTGTTACGTCAAAATTTCCTCCATTAACTCGCAATTGTACTTCATTTCCTCCTGTTTTATACTCAAAATTTCTTGCTTTTACAGTTATAGCACATGCAGTTCCTATAATAGGTGTACCAGAAACAACTGCTCCCATATTTAATTTACCTCCTTCATAATCAATGGAAAGATAGGCCGTATTTTCAGTTGGACCACATTCCCATTTTAAAAAAGCTGATTGAGGGTACTTTCCCATAATAACTTCCTCCTTTTTATTACTTCAAAATTTCATTGTTACAATTCCAGAAATTTTAACCTTATCTTTATTTGTATTTTCTATAAACATACCCTGTATAAATTCTTCATCCAATGTTTCAAATAACTGCTTCCCCCTCTATTTTCCTCAATATATTAGTTTGTATCATTTAAAAGAATTTTATTCTTATTTTCTTTTTCTTTAAAACACTAAGAATTAAAATACCTCCTATCAATACAATTCCAATGCCAGCCACATA
>ULOZ01005064.1_pt1 | contig 10475 bp, 7 predicted proteins | sample 1953031 | NCBI WGS metagenome assembly ULOZ01 (sample SAMEA4835616, study PRJEB28245) | human gut metagenome | biome: gut microbiome; material: fecal sample | place: Denmark | collected 2008
TGGATTATCAAAATACTGCGAAGACTACACGATGCATTTTATAAACAAAATGTGTTAGTCTTTGTAGAGTGGAAATAAATCGAAAAAGTCTGAACCCCTAGTAATATCAAGGGTTTCAAGGTTTTCAAAGAGCACTTTGTGGTACGCATACCCGTGGAGAGATTCCGGAATTTATCTTTTCTATGTGATTTTGGCGGTAGCGGTTCCGATTGTAATCAAGGATATTTCAAATAAAGTGATTTTGCATGCAAACAGTCGCAAAAATATGTCCGCCGAGGAAAAATAAACGTAAAATCACACGGCTTCGATTTTCCGCTTGATATGAACACACTTGCTCAAGGGCTTCGTAAAACGGAGCCCTTATTGTTTATTTTGCGATACCGCATTTTGCGGACTCCGATAAATTTTTAAATAATGCGGACAGTTTACTCTTCAATTTCGTCTTAATAGGTGAAACGCGCTTCAATAACTTTTAAGAGGAAATTTGAATTATGGATAAAATTGTTTTAATTCAGTTCGCCGACGGAGTTGTGCGGATAATAGCGTTACTTTGCATGTCGTTTGGGTGTGTAATCGCAAGTAAAAATAAATTGAAATAATACGGACAGTTTTTATTTTGAATTCGTCTTAATGAACGAAGAGTGTTTCAAAGCTTTTAAAGGGGAATGTTTATGCTTAGAAAAACCATAAAAAACATAGCGCTTCTTGATTTGCAAAATTTTACTGCCGAGGCGTTAAGGGAAATCAAGAAAATCGAGAGTTGTGCGATGCTTCTTATTCCGAAAAATGCGAGTGATGAATGGAAAAATGCCTATGCCAAGATAACAATCCGAAATGTTGCAAGCATTATAGAGGTCAGCTACAGCAAATACAGCGTTTTAAACGGAATGGTTACATTAAACGATAAAAATGTTTCCGATGATTGCCTCTATATTGTCAACGGCATTGTTATTCTTGAGACCGTTGAAAAGATTCCGGATTTGTGCGTGAACGGGCTTCTGCTTAAAAGAAAAAAGTCATGCTATGAGATGACGCGAATGAACGGCAGAAGTGTTGAGGTTGAGGATAACGTCGTAATAAAGCCTTACCCTAACACCATCGAAATCGACGGCGATACGGTGAGGAGCTTCGATTACAATACATTGGTGGCCGCAGGCAACAATGTCGATATTGACAATAACATGACCGAGCAAATGCTCTCCGATAAAAAGATAACATTTGCGGCAGGCAACGAGGTAAAATGCGGCAAAAATATTTTGGGCTATGTTAAAGTCAATTCAACCGTAGGCAACAAAATCACGGAAAAAAATGAATAACATTGAACTGTTTAACCAAATTTATGAAAAGTATTATAAAAGCATAGTTTCGTATTTTTCAAGGCGATTTGACAGCGACGAGGCAGAGGATTTGGCTCAAATCACCTTTATGAAGTTGTGGGGTTATCTGCCGACGCTCGGTTACATCAAAAAAGAAAAGTCTTTGATTTTTAAAATCGCAAAGAATGTGCTTGCCGACAGACTTCGTAAAAACAATTTTGCCGACTCGCTTGATGAGCTTGAAAGCATTAAATGTCTTGAGGTGTTTGATGATATCACATCTGTTGAAATTCAGCAGATACTTTTGAAAATGAGCGAGCTCGACCGAGAAATAGTGACTCTTAAAAGCTACGGCTGGTCGAGCAGAGAGATCGGCAAGATAAAAAATATGCCGTCGTCAACGGTCAGAAACAGGCTGGCTGCGCTTAAAAAGCAAATTGAAAAGGAGCTCGGCGAGCCTTGCGGACGTCGAAAGCACCATAATACATATAAGACCTAAGAGCTGTCGGGCTATATGTCCGACGGCTTTTTTGTACAGAGATGTTTATTGATATTTGCTGTTCTTTTTGATATTATATTTTTAAAACATAAATGTGTAAATCGGTACGTCGAAAACATACGGGTATTAACAAAGTTGAAAAACAGTGTGAAAAAGGGGAGGTACCTATGCAGCAAAAAACAGTCAGCAAATACACAAAAGAACAGACATGCGAATTTGCAAAGGAAGTGCTTTTCAGACATTACGGGAGCCGAGCAACGCAGATTAAATACATAGGCGGCGGCTCCTTCGGATATGTTTACAAGGCCGAATTGCCCGTGATGCCGTACATTCTTACGGTAAAGGCCTGCCGCGTCGCCGGTATGCAGCATAATGAGAGCGCCGCGCTGAAAAAGCTTGCCGAAAGCTCGCTGGTTCATATTCCCAAGGTCTATTTTACCTTTGACGCAACCGACGAAATCCCCATGGATTTTATAATTGAGGAATTTGTGAACGGAACAGACTGCTTCACCGACTTTTCGAAATTGTTTTTAAGCAAAAAAAGAAAAGCGAAATTTGCAGATGAAATAGCGGATTGTCTTGCAAATTGGCACAGCGTTACCTGCAACAAATTCGGCAGCCTCGATTTCCCCGAGTACGATAATTGGCTTGATTTTTACCGACCGTTTGCGCAGGATATTTTACAGACCGCCGCAGAGCTTAACAGAAAAAAACGGCTGAAGGACAGCACGCTTAATGTTATGCAAACGGCGTGGAAAAATTTTGATTACATTTTCAGCGAGCCCGTAAAAGAGGCGTCTCTTATCCACGGCGATTTGAATGTTATGAATGTAATGTCCGATAAAAGACTTAATATCACCGCGATAATCGACCCCCTTGAGTGCAAGTGGGCTGACAAAGAATTTGATTTGTTCCAGCTGAGAAACCTGACCGGGGAGTGCTTCGGGCTTTACGAAGCATATAAAAGGAAATATCCCGTTTCGGAAAAGTGTGATTTGAAGTGCGCGTTTTATGCGGTTTATCACGAGGTGTATTGCCTTATTTCAACCGGAACAAACACCGAAATCATACTTGCAGCGGCAGTCAAGAGACTGAAGAGGGAGCTTAAAAAAGCCGGCATTACATCTTGAAAATCCGACTCAAACGGTGATGTGAGCACACCTGAATGTGCCGAAAACGAGCACGTAGTTAAAAACAATCTAAACAGCTTATGCTATAATTTACAATCGGAGGATGACATTGAATATCAAAGCCACGGATTTCTGCGACGTCTCAAATTCTGCCGAGGGCGTTATCAAAGCGATAAATGAATTGCAGAGCGGAGACACTCTTATTTTCCCGAAGAATGAGTATCATTTTTACAAGGAGCGCTGTATTCACAAGGTTTGCCATATGACAAATACGGACTCTTTTAAGGCACCCGACAAGTATTTTGCGGTGCTTATCGAGAATAAGGAGAATATTACCGTGGACGGCTGCGGTTCAACCCTTGTAATTCACGGCGATATGTGTGCGTTTTCTCTGCGCGGCTGTAAAAATGTAAGGCTTGTAAATTTCACCGTAAGATATGCCTCCCCGACGAATTTCGAAATGGAGGTCGTAGAGCGTTCGCTCAATAAAATTACATATAAAATCCCGACGGGAAGCGACTTTGAGGTCAAAAATAATAATCTTACGTTCTTTGAAAAAAGTCCGTTCAGCGGAGAGAATTACTACACCTATACAGCCAACGGCGAGTGCTACTGCAACGTAATTCACAGAGGCGACGAGGTTTTCAGAACGTTGCGCTCACCTACGAAAAACGCTTTTAAAATCAAAAAAACGGGGGATCATACCGTCGAATGCAGATATTTTGTGTCGCCTAAATTCAAGGTCGGAGACGTCGTTGCGATGTCTCGTAATAAGCTGCGCGACAACTGCGGATTGTTTTTCGAGAACTGCTCCGATATCTTCTGCGAGAGGTTAACCGTCAACTATATGCACGGCTTCGGGTGGCTGTCCCAGATGTGCGAAAACCTGAGCTTTGATAAGCTGACATTTAAGCCGGCGAGCGGTTACAGAGTTTCTTCGTTTGCCGATTTGATTCACGTATGCGGCTGCAAGGGCTATGTGAAAATAACCGACTCGCACTTTGAACACCCGCACGATGACGCAATCAATGTGCACGGCGCATTTTTAAGGTTCAGAAAGGCTTGCGACGAGCGAACCGCCGAGCTTGAATTTGTACATCATCAGCAGGGAGGTTACAAGGCGTTTTACTCCGGCGATAAAGTGAAAATATACAGCAGAACCGATTTGTCGGAGCTTGACGGCGTTTATACCGTAGACAGCACGGACGACAACATTGATAAAAAGACGGTCATTGTGAAATTCAAAGAAAAGCTGCCGCCGATGAAGCCGGAAATGTATGTCTTTGAGAACATCACGTATAACCCGAATCTCACCGTGAGCGGATGTACCTTTAATGCGATCCCGACGCGAGGCATTCTCTGTACTACCGATAAGGAGTCGGAGATTTTCGGTAACACGTTCAAAAGCGTCGGTATGCCCGATATTTACATCTCGTGCGATTGCAGGGATTGGTACGAGAGCGGCCCGTGCAGAAATATGAAAATTCACGACAACACGTTTTCTAAAAAAGACCCGATTAAGTTTGAGCCTATTTGTCTTTTGAAGCCAGTCAAGGATGTTCACAGAAATGTTATGATATATGACAACCGTATAGCCGAATGAGCATCGGCTCCGTTTGCAGACACGGCAAAGGCACGTTAGTTATTTTTTAACTAACGTGCCTTTTTTATATTAAGTCATAATTTTACGCGGCCGGATTATTCGGCGGATACGGCGCCTTTAAACCTGCGCGACGGGTGATAGGCGAGCAGAGCTATAAATATCAGTACCGCCGTAAGCGACAGGCTTATCGGGTACGCATACATAATGGTTTTGAAGGTAGGCGACGACGGGAAAACGACGTATATCCAAAATACTCTTGTGCCGCAAACGCCTATTGTTGTGAGGAGAGCCGGTACCAAGGATATGCCGAAGCCGCGAAGATACCCCGACATAATTTCGTAAAGCATTGAAAACGTGTATGCCGAGAAAATCAGTAAAAGTCTGGTGTAGCCGAGCTCTATTACCTGTGGGTCGCTTGTGAATATCGAGAGCAGGAATCGTCCCGAGAAAAGAACAAGCCCTATTGTGACGGCTGTTGCGATTGTGTCCTCCGCAATCGACAGAAGCAGGGTTTTCTTACAGCGGTCGAGCTTGCCGGCGCCGTAGTTTTGACCGACAAAGGTCGTGCACGCCTGACTGAACGAGTTAAAGACATCGTAAGCTATTACCTCTATATTAAATGCCGCGCTCGACGCCGCTATAACTATTGTTCCGAGACTGTTGATAGCCGCCTGAATTATTATGTTTGAAATGGCAAAAACAGCACTCTGTATGCCTGCCGGCAGACCGATTTCCAAAATCTGACCGAGTACTCTTTTGTCTATGCGCAGCTCCCTGAGCGACAGCTTTATGTACTTGTCGGACTTCATCAAAACAATAAACAGCACAATCGAGCTGATTGCGTTGGATATAACGGTGGCAATGGCAACTCCGTTTACGGTCATTTTAAGAACTATTACAAAGAATAAATTCAAAAGCACGTTGAGGCATCCGGAGAGCGCAAGCACTATAAGCGGAGTTTTTGTATCGCCCACGCTTCTGAAAACGGCCGACAGGAAGTTGTACAACAGTATTACGGGCAAGCCGAGCAGATATATGCGAAGATACAGAACGGCATACGGCAGTACATCCTCCGGAATGCTCATAACCGATAAAATTTGCACGGCAAAAATTTCACCGGGTATCATTACAAGAAAACCGCCGATTATTGCGGTGAGCACCGAGGTGTGAACCGCACGCTGTACGGTTTCTCTGTCGTCTCTGCCTATTGCGTTCGCTATTATTACATTTGTACCGAGGGCTATACCTATAAACAGGTTGAGTATCAGCCCGATTACCGGGCTGTTCGCTCCGACGGCGGCAACCGAGGCCGTTTTGGCTGCGCCCGTGAAGTTTCCGACTACGGCTATATCCGAGGCGTTGAAAAGCTGCTCAAGTATTGCTGTTGCAGCCACGGGCAGCGCAAATCGCGGAAGCTTGTTCCATATAGGGCCGTTTATCATATCCATTTTGTTACTGTTTTTTAACTTCGTCTTTTTCGGCATAATTATCCTTTTTGCATTTACGTATTTTTTTATTTCGGTATTGTTTTTTTAGCTGTGTCGCCTTGTAGGACGCAACACAATTATATCACCAAAAAAATTAACATCAATATACAGATATGATAAATTTGAGCACCGCATCGTGCAAAGTAGTGTTAAAACCGCAAAGCACCGCTGCATTATGTGTTTAGGTAACCGAACTTACTCTTGATCGGTTAAACCTATAAAATAATCGGCGGAAACATTATAAAATTGACAGAGCTTGATTAAATCCTCGATTTTCAATTCCGCTCTTCCGGTTTCGATATGGTTGTAGCCCTGTTGGGATTTGTTGATGATTTCACCTACTTGCTTTTGTGTTAAATCTCTGTCTTCCCTGATGTTTCTCATCCTTGTTCTGTAATCCATTTCCACAAAACCTCCATTGTAATTTGTGAAAATGTTAGCATACTCAAAAGCTGAGTATTGACATATACTCAATAATTGAGTATTATCATAAATGAAGTATTTTATTATTGAGAAGGAGTTGTAAATAAATGGAAAAACAGAAAACGTCATCAAAACGTAAAGCGGCAATCAAAGTGATTGTGGCGGTATTGCTGATAGCTATAATGACCGGCATATCGTTCGCAGTCGCAAATTTTGTGCACAACAGAAAAAGCGTGCAGGCATCAAGCGTTAAAAACGGCTTGTCCGCATACGAGCTTGCGGTGCAGCAGGGATATGCGGGAAGCCTTGATGATTGGCTTGTTTCTCTCCAGGGTAAATCGGCATATCAGATTGCCGTCGATAACGGATATTCGGGCAGTGAAAAGGATTGGAGCAAAACCCTTACCGCAATGTCGAAAAAAGACAAATCCGATATCAGCTCCGCAGCATTTTCGGAAAAAGGCGACCTTGTAATTACGCTTTCCGACGGAACAAAAATCAATGTCGGTAAGGCGGTCGGCGCAAGCGGCAAAGACGGAAAAGACGGTAAGGACGGCATAGGAATAAAATCGGCAAAAATCAATGATAAGGGCGAGCTTGTCATTTCCTATTCCGACGGCAACAGCGTAAATCTTGACAAGGTTGTCGGTGAAACAGTAAACAACGGAGTCGGTATTGCTTCTTCGATTATAAATGAAAAAGGCGAACTGGTGTTGACTTATACAAACGGCGAAACTGCAAACCTCGGCGGAGTAGTCGGCAAAGACGGTCGTGACGGCAAAAACGGTGCTGACGGAAAAGATGGCAGAGACGGTACCGACGGTACGAGCGGAACGGACGGTATAAGCATTTCCGCAGCGGTTATAAATGAGTCGGGTGAGCTTGTTATTTCATATTCGGACGGGACGACGGCAAACCTCGGTAAAATAGTAGGCTCTGACGGTATAAACGGTGTGAACGGCACAAACGGTACCGACGGTAAAGACGGCATAAGCGTTTCTTCCGCCGAAATCAATTCGGAGGGTGAGCTTGTGCTTTCGTTCTCTAACGGTCAGCGCGCCAATGTAGGAGCGGTTGTAGGCGCAAAAGGCGAAAAAGGCGATAAAGGCGAGCGAGGCTTGCAGGGAGCAAAAGGCGAAAAGGGCGAAAAAGGCGAAAACGGTCTTAACGGTTCGGACGGTATAGGAGTTAAAAAGTCCGAAATCAACAGCGCAGGTGAACTTGTAATCACATACACAAACGACCTTACCGAAAACCTCGGCCCCGTTGTCGGTGCAAAAGGTGACAAGGGAGACAAGGGCGACCAAGGCGTACAGGGTGAAAAAGGCGAAAAAGGTGAAAGAGGCGTTCAAGGTGAAAAGGGTGACGCGGGTCTCAACGGAACCGACGGAAAAGACGGCACCGGTATAAATAATATTGAAATTTCAAATGACGGAAATCTTTTGATTACTCTTACGAACGGAACGTCACTTAATCTCGGAAACATAAAGGGCGCAAAGGGCGACCAAGGCATTCAGGGCGAAAAAGGCGACTCAGGCCTCAACGGTGCAGACGGTAAAGACGGCACGAATGGCACCGACGGCATAGGCGTTGCAAGCAGCGAAATAAATGCTCTCGGTGAGCTTGTCATAACATACAGCGACGGTAACACGGTAAATCTCGGCAAGGTAGTCGGCAACGACGGCGCACAGGGAGTTCAAGGCGAAAAAGGCGAAAAAGGCGACAAGGGTGACCAAGGCGTCAAAGGTGAAAAAGGCGACGCAGGTATCAACGGCACGAACGGCACCGACGGCGTAGGCGTTGCAAGCAGTGAAATAAATGCTCTCGGCGAGCTTGTTATAACATACAGCGACGGAACAACTGTGAATCTCGGCAGAGTGGTAGGCAATGACGGCGCACAGGGAGTTCAAGGCGAAAAAGGCGACAAGGGCGACCAAGGCATTCAAGGCGAAAAGGGTGACCAAGGCGTTCAAGGTGAAAAAGGCGACGCAGGTATCAACGGTACTGACGGTATCAACGGTACAAACGGAGCTGACGGTGTAGGCATTACAGATGTTACAATAAATGCCGATAACGAGCTTGTGCTTTCGTTCTCAAACGGCAACGTTATAAACCTCGGCAATATCAAAGGCTCAAAGGGCGACAAGGGAGATAAAGGCGACAGCGGACTTAACGGAAAAGACGGCGTGGGCATACAAAATGTCGATGTGTCGGCTGACGGCGCATTGACCGTAACACTTACAAACGGCACGGTTCTTAACCTCGGTAACATCAAGGGTGCCGACGGCTTAGGCATAACCAAGGCGGAAATCAATACCTCCGGCGAGCTTGTTTTGACCTATTCAAACGGCGACGTCAAAAATCTCGGCAAGGTTACCGGTGAGAACGGTAAGGACGGCGCGAACGGCGCCGACGGACTCGGTATTAAGTCGCTCACACTTTCCCCGGACGGCGAGCTTGTGGTTACAATGTCCGATAATTCCATATCCAACCTCGGCAATATCAAGGGAGATAAAGGCGACAAGGGCGAGCAGGGTCAGCAGGGACTTCAGGGCTCCAAAGGCGCCGACGGACGAGGAATAGCAAAAATGAGCTTTAATTCTAATGGGGAATTGATAGTTGAGTACACAGATAATACTCGGGATAATTTAGGAAAAATCTCCGATAGTACATCTGAGAATATCGATGTTAACTTCGTATATCACTATGAAGATTCTGGCTATGAGGTAATGGCATCAGATGTTGGAAAAGGTCAAAAAGTGTTAGCAATTCCCAGAACATATAAGGGATATCCGATTACAGGTTTAGGTTCTATAAGCTCTCCTGGATTCGGCAAATGCTATGATTTGATACAGATAACAATACCATCAAATATAGTAATGTTAAACAATGCCTCGGGCGGAATGTTTGGATACTGCTCAAAACTTAGAGAGGAAGGAATTATCTTTGAAGGAGAATTTACTACTTGGAAAGATGTTAATACTTATAATACTAATAATAATAATGATACTAAGTTATACTATAAAAATACTGATGGAACATACACATTTGCTAATTATACTTCTATTGAATTTGGTAAAGGAGCAGAATATGCACTATATTTTGATGATGAAAACGAATTGAAAAAAGCATTATTAGGCAAAGCATACTATGTGGTTGCAGTTCCTGTTAAGAAAACATATGACCCCAATGCTGAAAATTTATATGTTTGCCGTGAAAAGAATGGATTAGCATGTACATATATAAAAGAAACTAAGAAAGGATAGATAAAACTATGAGCAAAAACGAAAAAACAGCCAACGATTCATATTTGATTGTTAAAGGCGAGGAGAAAGAGATGAAAAAAATCTCATATCGTGGCAATCTTATAGAAGAATTTAAGGACGATGATGCTGTATATTCTAAAATACAGCACATTAAGACGGATGCAAAAGGACTAAGGCAAATAGCGGAAATTGTAGAAGAATACGGCTATAGCATTTATCATCTTACACAGTTGTAATTTGTAAATTTATTTTATACATAACAACCCCGCTGCGCAGCATCTGCGGAGCGGAGTTGTTTTTTATCTGTATGGTGTGGGATTTTTTGCCGTGAAATTCGGCTTTTGCACATTAAACCGTTAAATTTATCGGCGATTTTATGTATTAAATCGTTGAAATATTTTAATTTGTGTGATAAAATAGCTTTTATCGGAATCGCACACGGCGATACGGGAATGAGAGCTGCCGAAGCATCTCGGCGGCTCGTTTTATTTTTGCTTTTAAGAGGAGTGCTGAAATGACGTCATCAACTGTATGCATTTTGGCGACGATATTTGTTTATCTCGTCGGAATGCTCGTAATCGGATTTCACTATGCCAAAAAGAACGAGTCCTCAACCGACTTTTATCTCGGCGGCAGAAAACTCGGCCCTCTCGTCACGGCAATGAGCGCCGAGGCGAGCGATATGTCAAGCTATTTGCTTATGGGCTTGCCGGGCCTTGCGTATCTGTCGGGTGTTGCCGACGTCGGCTGG
>ULOZ01048189.1_pt1 | contig 10403 bp, 9 predicted proteins | sample 1953031 | NCBI WGS metagenome assembly ULOZ01 (sample SAMEA4835616, study PRJEB28245) | human gut metagenome | biome: gut microbiome; material: fecal sample | place: Denmark | collected 2008
CTTTGCGTATTCCAAATAATAATCTTAACTTTGCGGCATAAAAGTATAAAGTATCAGCGATTATGGCAGAAATGAATAATAGAATATTACCAGTAGGCATCCAGTCATTTGAAGAAATCAGAGAGAAAGGATACCTTTATGTTGACAAGACAGATACTATCTGGCAACTTGCCAACAGGGGAAAAAAGTATAATTACCTGAGCCGCCCACGCCGCTTTGGCAAATCCGTTCTCGTAGATACACTCCAGGCATATTTCGAGGGAAGAAAAGAACTCTTCGAGGGATTGAAAATCATGGATTTGGAGACGAGATGGCTCCAGCATCCCGTCATCCGACTCGACATGAGCCGTGCAGGATCCACAGCCTACGAGCTCAATGCCTACCTTAACCAAGCCTTCAAAGAATATGAACAGAAGTATGGCATAGAAGCCACACCATCCGACTCATTATCCAATCGTTTTGACGCCATTATCCAGTCAGCCTTCAAGCAGACCGGACAGCAGGTGGCCATCCTTGTGGATGAATACGATTCGCCCCTGCAGCATTCCTGGAAAACGCCTCATCACGAAGAATGCACCACAATCTACCGGAACGTCTTCGCCATCTTGAAGGCAGATGACAAATATGAGCAGTTTGTGTTCATCACGGGCATTACCAAGTTTACCCAGATATCCCTCTTCTCCGTGCTCAACAATCTGAGCAACATCAGTTTTGAGCCAGAGTACGCAGCCATTTGCGGCATTACGAAAGAAGAACTTCAGAACGACTTCAAACCCGAAATAGAAAAGCTGGCAGATTACGAAGATTGGACATTTGAAGAAGCAGTAGCCCAACTCCAGGCCTATTATGACGGTTATCATTTCAGCCGGAAGAACATGGTGGATGTATTCAATCCGTTCAGTCTCATCAACGCTCTGTCAGATTCCGATTTGAAGAACTATTGGGCATCATCAGGCGCCACCTCTCTGCTGCCAAAATTTGTGAACGACATGGAAATCAAGCTGGGCGATTTTAACCCATGCACCATGCTTAGACAGACAATAGAAACCTCGGATGTTACGGGTGGAGGTGCCGAGCTGTTCCTCTATCAGTCGGGCTATCTTACCATCAAGGACTACCAGATGGGCATTTACATTCTCGGATTCCCGAATTATGAGGTACAGCAGGCGTTATACGAGATGGTATTACCAGCCCTCACATTAAGGAAAAACGGAGACATTCAATCTACCCAATCCAGCCTGATGCTAGCTTTGCAATTAGGAAATCTTTCTGATGCCAGAAAATATCTGAAGGCGCTGATAGCCGATGTGCCTTACAGCAACAAGAAGTTAGCCTCGATGGATATGGAGGAGCGTTACCGCCTGATTCTGAGCACGATTTTCAACGCCATCGGTTGCCGCGTGGAAGTAGAAAAGATGATTTCTACGGGCAGAATCGACATGGTGGTAGAGGTAACCCGCTACATCTATGTTATGGAGTTAAAACTTTCCAACAACGGCGGCATTTCAGCAGCCGAAGCTCAGATTAAGGCGAAGCAATACGCCGAACCATTCCAGGCCGACAAGCGCAAAGTGATAGCCCTGGCCGTGGAACTGGACGAACAGGGCAAGGGACTGATAGATTGGAAGGAAGTGGAATAAAAGGTAGTGGAATAAAAGACATACAGAAAGAAAGGGCAAAAGCATCATACCATATATTGACAAGGTAATGCTTTTGCCCTTTTATCTTTAGCAGATAATGTATTTCAAAACGCCGATGGTAGAAATCTTGGCTTCATTATCTTCCGGGATTTCTATGGCCTGGAAGCCATCTTTATTGAGTGGCTGCAGTTCTATTTTTGAATGAACTTCCACCCCTTCTTCGTTCACAGTTTTCTCGCTATGAAACTTTTTGATGGTATATTTTCCGCCATATTCCTCGTAATATTCATTTACCTGCGAGAGTACGATTTCTCCCTCCCTTGAACCTCCATGATAACGTTCAAACACGCACAAGTCTCCATCCTTAATTTTCGGCAGCATCGAGTTGCCCTTGGCATGAACCACGAACAATAATCCCACAGATTCCACAGATTTACACAGATTCATTCTTGTCATAATCGGGAGGAAAACTCCCCAAATATCCAAACAAAAAAAATCTGCGAAATCCCCGACCGTACAGGTCAAAAATCTGTGTAAATCTATGAAATCTGTGGGATAAAAAAACTACAGCTCTATCACCTCCAAATCATCCGGAACAAAGATTCTACCCTTGAAGTTCTCGGCAGCTTCACGGGTGTAATTTTCTTTACGATTAGCAAGCGTTTTCTCCTCCGTATGATACAGGATAAGATTCTTCACGCCCAGTTCCTCCGCCAGTTTTCCGGCATCAAGCGCCGTGCTGTGGCATTTCTCATAAGGCTTGAACGTATCGCGGTCGGCATAGAGACAAAACGCCTCACACATCATCCAGTCAGCCCCCACTATGTAGCGTCGGTTCTGCTCGTTATAAGGTTCATCGCCCAGGCACGCCAAGACCAAAGGCTTACCCGATTCATCAGAAGAAGGCAACTCAGCTCGGAATCCGAACTGTTTTTCCTTAGTAGACTGAATATCAAAGCATTCCAGCTTCATATCCCCCACTTCGAAGCAATCGCCATCTTCCAGCTGATGGAACACCACCCTTTCAGCCACCTTAGCCAGTTGCTTCTTGGCAAGAATCATGTCGATGATGGTCTTGATTACCTTCATCACCTTATCGTTTCCATACACATGCAGCAATCCCTCGTAACCCTTACATTGTGCCACCATTCGGATTACCCAAATCACACCCAACACATGGTCGGTATGGGCATGGGTAACGAAGAGGTAATGAATGTCAGAAATCAGAACATTCACCTTCTTCAGCTGCGCCAGTATTCCGTTTCCTCCTCCCGCATCCACCAGCATCAGGGTGCTGGGAGTCTTGAGCAGAAAACAGGTGTTATAAATCTGGGAAACCGTAGCATTTCCCGTACCGAGCATCGTAATTTGATTCGTAATCTTATCCATTATCTTATCCATTTTCTATTTGATTCACGCCCACAAAACTACTCATTTTCTGATAAACCACCAAGAAAAAGCCCCGAAAACTTTGCGTATTCCAAATAATAATCTTAACTTTGTGGCATAAAACAAAAAGTAGGTTTCGATTATGGCAAAAATAGAAAGACAAAAGCGAATCTATCGCAAGCGCATCCCTTACGGAATGCAGAACTTTGAGGATGTAATGGAAAGAGATTGTTACTATGTTGACAAGACCCCATTCATAGAGAAAATAGAAGAATCTAACATGTATTTCTTCTTCATTCGCCCTCGCCGTTTCGGCAAGAGTCTTACCCTCTCCATGCTCGAAAACTATTACGACATCAACAAGAAGGATAAGTTTGAAAGCCTCTTCGGCAAGCTTTACATCGGAGAGAATCCTACCCCTGAACGCAACAGCTATCTCATCCTTCACCTGAATTTTGCTATGATTTCAGCAGGATTGGATAATTATAAAAAAGGACTTGATGCCCATTGCAGCAACAAGTTCAATACCTTCTGCAGCAGATACGCCCACCTTTTGCCACCGCACACAAAGGAAGAGATGAACCAAAAGGAAGATGCCGTTGCCCAACTGGGATTTCTATGCGACAAATGTGCTGAAGCAGGCTTGAAGATTTATCTCTTCATCGACGAATACGACCACTTTACCAATCAGATTCTTGCCCACAAGGAACATGAAACCCGATATCGCGAACAGACTCACGGCGAGGGGTATCTACGACATTTCTTCGACACAATCAAGGGAGCCGCAGGAGATTCATTGGGCAGAGTTTTTGTTACAGGAGTAAGCCCCGTAACCATGGACGATCTGACCAGCGGTTTCAACATCGGAACCAACTATTCCCTGTCTCAGGAGTTCAACGAGATGGTGGGATTCACCGAGGAGGAAGTGCGCCAGATGCTGGCTTATTACGCCAGCGTGCTGCCATTTCACCACAGCGTGGATGAGCTGATAGAAGTGATGAAGCCATGGTATGGCAATTATTGTTTTGATAATTCAGAATGCGGAATGGCTACCATCTACCACCCCGCAATGGTACTCAACTTTGTGGACAATTACATTCAAAGCAATTACGAGATTCCAAAGAAACCATGTGAAGTAATCCCAAGTACAGACGAAGTAATCTCAAGTACAGACCATGAGATTGTTCGCCAGCTCATCCGCTACGCCAAGGAGTTTGCCCACGATTCCAGCATCATAGAAGATATAATGACCAAGGGATTCGCCATAGGGTATCTATTGGATATTTTCCCAGCCACCAGTATCAACACCCCTGATGGTATTCTCAGTTTACTCTTCAATTTAGGTATGGTTACGATAGACGGAACCTACCAGAGCTACACCCGATTTGTGATTACAAATGAGGCGGTTCGCAAGCAGATGCAGAGCTTAATTTAATTAATGAGATAAATACGCCTGCCAAAAGATCAGGAATATTCTAAAGATTAGAGTTAAAGATCGTAATCAGACGCCAAGTTTATGAAAAGTTTTAGTACCTTTGCATATTGACTTCGGTCAACATGTGCAAGAAATGCATGGAAACAATTTAAAAACTTAGCTGATGGCTGTATCAGAAGATAGAAAATTTACGAAAGAGCAAGTCTATACCCTACTTGAAGGAGCAAAGGGCAAGACTCTTGGTGAGGTTGATAAATCCCATCAGTTTGCTCGTACCTTAGAAAGTAAAAAGATTACAGGTATCGCTGGAGACGTAATAGAACAATCTGTTTTCGGTTACAAAAAAGACAGCAAACAGGAATGTGATATTGAGATTGATGGTGTTCTTACGGAAGTTAAGACCACTGGAGTTCGTGTACCCAAGAGAGACCTGAAGAATGTAAGCGGGAAAAAAGGAGAAGCTTATAATGTTTACCTGGGTGCAAAGGAAGGTATCAGTATTACACATGTAACCTTTGAACCGCCGATTCAGACAGACTTCGACACATCTCATTTTTGGGAAAAAACAGAACGGCTTTTAATCATCTTCTATGAATATAAATCATACGAAGTTGTGCCTGCTTCCGGCTATGCCAAGTTCCCTATTGTTGACTACTGCTACAATTCTTTCTCGCAAGAAGAAAAAGATAAATTACGAAACGACTGGGAGATTGTCAGCAATCACCTGCAACAGGTTTATCATGATTATCAGGATGCAGAAAAGCGTAACGAACAACTGGTAGGTTTCACTCACCTTCTTCGTCCAAATCTCTTGCTGATAGAATTAGTACCAGGATTCAAGCGCACAGCAACAGGCTCTTACCAAAAGCCCCGATATAGATTGAAACAAACTTTTGTTGATTACATCGTACGAGGACATTTTGACAAAAGCAGAGCAAAGAACGAAATCGTACTGAAAGAATCTTTTTCAAGTTTCGCCCAGCTGGATGCTCGTTGCCATGCACTTACATTAAAGTATAAGGGTAAGACTCTGCCTGAGCTAAGAGAAATGCTCGGAATAGATGCTAAGGTCAAGGATATTTCTGCTAAATGCGTTATCCGTATGTTCGGAACCGATTGCAACAGGTTAAATCAGATTTCAGACTTTAACAAAGCCGGTATCATAGCGAAGACCATCACGATTACGCCCCAAGGTGGAAGAACAGAGGATATGAAGCTCAAGCACATCGACTTTGAAGAATGGGCAGATAGAGATGCAGACTTTGAAGATTCCGATGTATACGATTACTTCTGTGAGCACAGTTTCCTCTGCCCTATCTTCTGTGAGCATGATAGTAAAGACCCGAGCAAGACCGTTTTTGAAGGTTTTAAACGCTTTGCTTTTGATGAAGAATTCATCGAGAATGAAGTTCGGCGTACCTGGGAGGATTCCAGAAATCTGATTCATAGGAATGAGTTGGAATGGGAATACGTTTATGACAAAAAGGGTAATAAACGTATGAACAATAGCGGTTCCTATATGGGAGCCCCAAACTTTCCGAAGAGTTCCGAATATAAAGTATTCTTCCGAGGAGGAGCTGATGTTTCGACAGAGAAAACAAGAACAGAAAGTGTGAACGGCATAAGAATGCTTCCGCAGTTTTTCTGGCTCAAGGGTTCATATATTGCTAAAAAATTACAAGAAATTCCATACATATAAATATGTCTAAAAATACAATAAAGGTAGTAGAACTATTCGCAGGCGTAGGAGGCTTCCGCATAGGTTTGGAGGGAGCTTCAGATGCCTATGAAACCATCTGGAACAACCAATGGGAACCATCAACCAAACACCAAGATGCTTCACTCGTATATAGAGCACGCTTTGGTTCAAAGGGTCATAGCAACCAAGATATTAATACAGTACCAACAGCTGATATTCCTGATCATGACTTGTTGGTAGGCGGCTTCCCATGTCAAGATTATTCTGTAGCTTCAACTCTTAGCCGTTCTGGTGGAATTGAGGGTAAGAAGGGTGTGCTTTGGTGGCAAATCTATCGCATCTTAAACGAGAAGGGAGATAATCGTCCAAGCTATATATTCTTTGAGAATGTTGACCGTTTGCTCGGTTCGCCAGCCAAGCAACGTGGACGTGACTTTGCAATCATTCTTGCTTCACTCGCAGATTTAGGCTATACGGTAGAATGGCGAGTAATCAACGCAGCAGAATACGGAATGCCTCAGCGCAGACGCCGTACTTATATTGTCGGTTACCGTGAGAATTCAAATGTTTCAAGACAAGTACAAGAGTTGAAGGATTGGGTGCTTTATGAAGGCGTGCTGGCAAAGGCTTTTCCTTTTAAACCGAAGGATAAAACCCTCTCTGAATTTGAGATAGATGGAACCATTAAGGAAGTTTCGGATAATTTCAACAAAGAAGGAAAAGACAGTCCATTTGGAAATGCCGGTATCATGCGCAACCGTTGCGTATATTCGGTAGATGCAGAGGCGGTTTATGATGGCCCAGTTATGACACTTGGCGGCAATATCGTTGATGAGTCCCTGGTACCAGAGGAGTTCTTTATTCCGCAAGATGAAGTTGCAAGATGGGAATACGAAAAGGGTGCAAAGAAAATAGAACGCACTACAAAGGAAGGTTTCAAGTATCTTTTCTCTGAGGGCGGAATGGCCTTCCCTGATTCCCTGGATAAGCCTTCACGTACAATCATTACAGGTGAAGGAGGTGCTGGTGCATCACGCTTCAAACATGTCATCAAGACTGCATCAGGTCGCTATCGCCGACTGATACCTATAGAATTGGAGCGTCTGAATATGTTCCCAGACAACCACACCTTGCATCCCGATGTTACGGATGCTCGTCGGGCCTTCCTGATGGGAAATGCTTTGGTGTGCGGAATCGTTCAGCAGATTGGCAAGAGTCTTTACCGCTTCATCTATGAGAAGGAACCGGTTTCTACCCATCCGATAGATATTAAGCGTGACTCTCAACCAAAGCTGAATTTTGGCTTATTCTCAGAATTGAATCCTGAGTTGAAAATAAATAAGCCGAAGAAGAGCTACACCTTGGATATGAACAAAAGTCTCTTGGTAGGCTTTGTCAAGGAAGATAATACAGATTATTTCCTAGATGGTGGTCAGACAAAGATTTACTATACCGGTAAGACCAAGTCTTTCCCATCGACTGTTGCGCTCAACAAGCTTTACTATTTCATGCCTTATATCAAGGGCAAGGGAGTCAAGGATTTGTATCTCATTCGCATAGCTCGCATAGGCTGCAAGGCAGAGATTCATCCAGAGTCAAATGATAAAGACCCACGCCTTGTGTTCGAACTGGAATATTTAGAGAGCTTGCCAAACTACATGATGCTGAAGCCTAACATCTTCAACACCTATAGAAACACAGTTCTAGGAAGAGTGATGGGGGAAATAGAATAATTCTATCCCCTATCCTTCTTCAAGGAGAGATATTAATATATTGATAAAATCTTAAAATCTTAAAAAGAATGAGCGAATACATTATTCACAACATTGGTTTAACTGTCGTCCCACAGTTTGATTTTGATGAAAACGAAGAGAAAGATAAGCCAGTATCCTTGTTTCCTAACTTTTACCTGGGCAAAATCATTGGGAAAAAGGGAAGCGAATTGAGTATAAATAGAACCAGACGTGGAGAAGGAGAAGAACATATTCCCAATTGTGTTCTAAGAAACGAAAATGGTATTGCCTTAATAAGAATCCATAATAAGGAAAATCTTACAATCTATGATTTGCCTGATAGTACAGAGAAAGAAGTACAGGATTGTATTGGTACTTCTCAGAATAGTTATCCATATGCTTATGTAATCGTAGATTATCGCAATGAGAGATGCCAAATTGCCATTGAAAAATCATCGGCATGGGACAGAAACACAAAAACCATTAGGAATGGTCTAGAGACTTTTTTTAATGAAAAGTTATATAGCAGCATGGGCATACATACAACGATAAAAGAAAAAACTATAAGAACTCAATTTGAAGATTTTATTGATTGTAGAACTATTGATTACGGAGATATAATTGAAGAGTTTACATTCAAATATGTAAATACTAAACATTGTCCTACGACAAGAATTCCAAAAGAGTTGACGGAGGAGATGGAAATGCGCTCAAAGATATTAGAAACATATGGAGCTCTAAGTGCCACCACAACTATGAAATTAGGTACAGGCTCTAAAACTGATAAGCTGAAACAACTTTCTGCTGTAGTAGGTTATAGCAGCGATAATGCATTTGATTTGGTTGTGAAATTTCGTAATTATGGCGAGTATACATGCAACGAAAATATCATAGCTAAATATCCGATGAATGATATAGTTATCAGCAATTATAAGGAATATAGGACTCCAGAAATTGAAACTAGCGATTTTGATTTGACCAAATGGCTAGATGAGGTGTTTTACAAAGTAAAAGAAAGAAAAGATGACAAAGAGATTCCAACAAAACCAAAGAGATAAACTGAAAGAACATTTCAAAAATCACATCTTTTACAGGCTATGTCGTGAAGTTCGTGATGTGTTTCTTCAGCAATACCCTGCAATCATAATCTCTACCGAGAATTTGTTTGTTGATGCAGCAAAAGAACTAGACATAATACTAAGTGATGGCGATATCGACGCAGATTATTGTAAAGATATGTGGACCAATTCTTTAACTATTTATCGAGAACAAGATAATACTCTTGCCGAAGTCGCAACAAGTCAAGCAGAGGTTGCTATGTTATTATATACCATTATGTTTGGTATTAATGCTGTCAACCATTCTCATTATAGAGGAAAACTACAAAGGACTCTGCATGAAAGTATTCATAAAATGTGGAAATGTAATAACCAGTCAGCCAGTACTGCAATAGAAATCAAGTTGAAGGAGTCGGTAAATCAATATACAGAGGAGATGATGGGATGGATGAAAGAGTATTTCGTTTCGCAATCAAATCTAACAGAAGAAATTAATGAAACTCTATCTTCCAAGAAAAAAAATCATCCGAAGAAGAATTGTAAAAATTCAGAAGAGTATCCTACGTTCCATTATAATTGTAAGAATCAAGAAACAAGAGTGAAACGGATAAATCTTGTTATGAGAAAAATGCAAGAGTGGGAATGGATAGAAGAGCCAAGATATGCTGAAGATTTCGAACGTTTGTTTGATGGAGAAAACAGGAATTGTAACATTAGATGGATAGGGAAACCTTTGGCTATTCTAACAGAATTAACCAAGCGTATTCTCGAGCAATCCTATATGGATAAGCAGAAAGGTGTTTCGGCCTCATCTATCGTTAAAAAACAATTTGGGAAAAACCGTAGTAGCAACACCGAAAGATTGGATGAGAGTGTTGAGAGCCGAATCAATATTATTTTATCAATTTTAGATTACAATAAAGAACTGCCACTTTTACGAAAAGAAAATGATGAAGAGATTGACATTAGAGATATAGCTCTTCAAGATGCGTATAAAAAAGAGTTGCGTATAAAAAAGAGTTGCATATAAAAAAGAGTTGCATATAAAAAATCTTCGTCGAACATATAAATGAACAAGGTTACCATTTCGGTTACCATTTCGATATTTTTTTTATTTTTTTATCCCGAAATTCTGTATGCCATACAGAGTTTCGGGGTTGTTTTTTGTTACCATTTTTTTTGTTACCACTTTTTTGTTACCATTTTTTAGTTTTTTGGTAACAAAATCTGCATTCTTTACCCCATTGTCAGAAGCTGAACAATTCAGTTTTTGACCATCTTACGCTATGGGCTAAGCAGATGGCCTAACCGCCCAAATTCTGATAAGCTTATGGCACAGAATTTAAAATTCAATAATTTCTACCCAAACACAGAATTGGGTATCGACCTCAAGTTGATGACTAAGGAGCCAGGGCGCATGGCCGTTGGCGAGTATCTGGATGGAGCCAT
>ULOZ01025264.1_pt1 | contig 10174 bp, 8 predicted proteins | sample 1953031 | NCBI WGS metagenome assembly ULOZ01 (sample SAMEA4835616, study PRJEB28245) | human gut metagenome | biome: gut microbiome; material: fecal sample | place: Denmark | collected 2008
GAGGGCATCAAGAGCGTAGAGGAGGCTAATCAGATCTGCGACGAGGCAGGTGTTGATCCTTATCTGATGTGTGAGGAGACGCAGCGTATCTGCTTCGAGAACGCCAAGTGGGCCTATGTCTGCGGTGCTGCTATTGCCATCAAGCGTGGATGCAAGACTGCTGCCGACTGCGCAGAGGCTATCGGTGTGGGTCTGCAGGCATTCTGCATCCCTGGTTCTGTGGCCGACGACCGCAAGGTGGGTCTGGGTCACGGCAACTTGGCTGCCCGTCTGCTCCGCGAGGAGACGAAGTGCTTCGCCTTCTTGGCTGGTCACGAGTCGTTTGCTGCTGCCGAGGGTGCCATCAAGATTGCCGAGATGGCCAACAAGGTGCGCAAGAATCCGCTCCGCGTTATCCTCAACGGTCTGGGCAAGGACGCTGCCATGATCATCAGCCGTATCAACGGCTTCACCTATGTGAAGACGGAGTTCGACTACTACACGGGCGAGCTGAAGGTCGTGGATCGCACGGCTTACTCTGATGGTCCTCGTGCCAAGGTCAACTGCTACGGTGCTAACGACGTACGCGAGGGTGTGGCTATCAACTGGAGCGAGGATGTCGATGTGTCTATCACTGGCAACTCCACCAACCCGACCCGCTTCCAGCACCCGGTAGCTGGTACGTACAAGAAGGAGCGCACGCTCGCTGGTAAGCCCTACTTCTCAGTGGCTTCTGGTGGTGGTACGGGTCGTACGCTCCACCCGGACAACATGGCTGCTGGTCCTGCTTCCTACGGTATGACCGACACCATGGGCCGTATGCACTCCGACGCTCAGTTTGCAGGTTCTTCTTCAGTGCCTGCTCACGTCGAGATGATGGGCTTCCTGGGTATGGGCAACAACCCGATGGTAGGTGCTACGGTGGCTATCGCCGTCGCCCTCGATCTCGCTTTGAACAAGAAGTAATCTCGCTTGGAGCAAGAAATTAGGCTTGCTTATTGCAAGAAATAAACTAAAAAAGAAAGGCTGGTTCCCAAAAGGAGTCAGCCTTTCTTTTTGCAAGCGATCCTTCTTGGTTCTTGTGTTTTGCTCGAGTCAATGGAGAAGGGCTTGCTGGTGTGCTATAGGAAGGCCTATTGGCAAGAAGCCCCGACGGTACAGGAGTTTGTACAGTCGGGGCTTCTCGTGCTGGTAGAGCGGGTGTGGGCGGTCGTTAGTCTATGTTTGGTTCTGGCTCGTGCTGCTTCACGCCCATGCGCGCCTCAACGACATTGACCACATAGTCGCCCAGGTGCTCACACTCGTTGATGAGGTCCATATACATCGTGCCACTGGCATAGGAGTACTTGTGCTCATTGACATCATTGATGTTTTGGTTCTTCAGTTGGTTGCGGTAGTTGTTGATCTCGTTCTCGATGTTGAAAGAACGGTTGACGTCCACGCTGCCGCGGTGGGCCACCAGGATCTGTGTCATCTGCTCCAGCGCATCGTCGGTCAGTTCAAACATCTGGTGGAGATGGTTGTACTGATCCTCGGTAAACTCATCTTTGCCCGAACGCTTTCTGCTGATGATGCGCGCCATGTTGTAGCAGGCGTCACCGATAGACTCCAGTTCTGAGATCTCGCGCAGCATGGCTCGCACCTTCTCCTTGGTGTCGTCGCTCAGATGGGCGTCGCTCACCTGGTCGAGATATTTGGCAATCTCTATCTCCATGTTGTCTGAAATGCCCTCGTATTTCTCGATGCGCGAATAGAGTTTGACGAAGGCCTCGCCATCTTGTTCCCCGAGCAACTCGCGCACCATTCCAAACATTCTATGGATGCGCCCAGAGAAGGAGTGGATCTCCTTGGAGGCTTCCAGTACGGCAAATTCTGGGGTTTTCATGATGCCAGCCTGGATGAAGCGCAGGCGGAAGTCCTCCTCGTCTTGCTTGGCCTTCGGCTTGATGATCAGGCAGACGATACGCTCTATCTGGGGTATGAACCAGATGAGCAGGAAGGTGTTGGTGACATTGAAGCAGGTATGGAACGCTGCCAGCACAATCGGAAGGAGGACTGCCTTCTGTGTCTGAGAGGTACCAGCGCCCGTTGGATCGTAGCCTACCAAAGAGCAGACCGCATCGACAAAGGGATAGAAAAGGCAGAGCACCCAGACCACGCCAAAGACGTTGAACACCAGGTGGGCCAGGGCCGCCCTTCGGGCTTGTGTGTTGGCTCCCAGCGCCGCGAGGTTGGCCGTGGCCGTCGTGCCGATGTTCTCGCCCAGCACAAGGGCAATGCCAAAGTAGATCGGAAGGACGCCTGTGGAGCACAGCAGGATGGTGATGGCCATGACAGCTGCGCTGCTCTGCACGATGCAGGTGATGAGGGTGCCAATGAGCACGAAGACCACTATGTTGAAATGGCTATGGGTGTCGAAGGAGGAGAAGAAGTGGATGGCGTCAGGATTGTGTTCCAAATCAAGTTCTTTGCCTGCTGCCGATAGCAGGACAAGGGCAAAGAACAGAAACGCAATGCCAAAGAGGAAATCGCCGATGAAGCGCCGTCGCTTCGAATAGATGAGCATGATGCCGATAAAGAAGGCCGGAAAGACGACCATGGTCAGATCGACGTTGAAGCCAAGCGACATGATCCACGCCGTGAGCGTGGTGCCGATGTTCGCACCCATGATGACGGAGATGGCTTGGGCAAGGGTCAATAGACCGGCATTGACAAAGCTCACCGTCATGACGGTGGTGGCGGAAGAGGACTGGACGGCACAGGTGACAAACATTCCCGTGAGCATTCCTGTGAAGCGGTTGGTGGTCATTGCTCCCAAGATGTGGCGCAGTTGAGAGCCGGCCATCTTCTGGAGCGCCTCACTCATAACCTTCATGCCATAGATAAGCAGGGCCAACGCGCCCAAAACTTTCATGAAGATGATCAGATAGTCGCTGGTGTGCATATTGTGTGATGTTGTTGTGATGATATCATTAATAGGAGCTGGTACACATTGACTGTTTCAATTCCGTTGCAAAATTACAAAAAAAGACTCGTTTTCCATCATGTCGTGCTTCTTTTTTGTTGGCAAAAGGTCATAAAAAGGCCAATGGTGCAATAATTCGGTGCAGATTTCGTTATCTAAAGGCAGTTATTTAAAAATTCAAAGATATGAAGCTACAAAGATTGAAGTCTGTTCTTTTCTCTGTTTTCGCCGTTGTGACGGTTTGTCTGTTGGGCAGTTGCCACCGTGCGACCCCGCGTTGGACCAATAGCTATTTCCATAGAGAGGCCAACGTGAAGCGGATCTGCGACACGATGGCAGGCACTTACGATATGAGCTACTTTCGCATCTACCGCACTGACCTGCGTGGTGGACAGGATGTCGTCAAGGATAGTGTGATACGGGCCATGCTCCCCGATTCTGCTGCGCCGCTGCAATACGTCGTAGGTGGCTATGGGGACCAGCGCATTACCATCCCCAATTTCCCCATCAGCCTCGTGGCGCCCTGTCTGAAGGATACGGCCCTGGCGCGTGCTGTTGCTTCTGCGCCGCTGCAGAACCTGTTGGTCAGATATGGGTTGTCTGGAGGCCTTTCGAGCAAGGAGTCGGAGGGTTATGTGCGCCTTGCACCTGAGCTTCTGTCGCTGTCGCTCAATGTTGGTGGCAAACAATGCGTCGTGGAGTTTGACTTTGATTGCGCTATCTTTATCGGTATCGATGGTGAAGATCCCACTACGCTGAAGGTCGCCCCGCTGGAATTTTCCCTCGACGACGTGAAGATCTTGGGAGGCAGCAATCAGGACTTTGGCGACGGTTGGTCGAACGGACCGACGTTTGATATCTATATTAGCGGTGAACGAGTTGACCAGGTCGGTCAGCCCGTGCGCCGTAGATAAGGATTACATCTAAAGATAAAGTATAGAAAACCTAAGATAATGCGTATGGCTACCCATCCCCTTTGGAACGACGACTACTGGCTGCTCGTGTTGCAACTCTACCTGAAGCGTCCTACGGGCGTGAAGGCTGTGTATGCGCGTGAGGCTGTTGACCTTGCTGTGGAACTACATCTTCCGCCCCCATTCATTCACCAGCAACTGCAGGAGATGGACCGTCGTGACCGCCTGGTGCTACAACTGGTCTGGAAAACTTACGCCCAGAAGCCGCGTCGGCTTGCAAAAGACATTGCGCGGTTGCGGAAGATGAAGGGGTTCGGTTGTGAGCAGGCTTTCTACGAGGGGGTGGAGGTGCGCAACACGTTTGAGGACTTCTTTCTGCCATTGACCGAAGACCATGAATTGAAACCTGTCATGCTGGTCCTCATCCTCGATCTCTACTTCCGGCTTGTGCCCCATACCATGGTGGTGGACACGCCCGAGGTGGCAGAACTGGCGCGTCTGATGAAACTGAAGCCCGAGAAGGTGGTGCAGGTGCTGGAGACCTTCCAGGCTTGCGACCCTTACTTGATGCGCACCACCGAGGCTTCCCTTCCGCTTTTGGCTCCGTGTCAGCAGGTGTGGAACCGCTACGCCAATGGTCAACCCACATTGTTGGAGGAGCAGGCAGAGGCGTTTCGTGCCTATTTTGAGTGAAATGTTGTGTTGCAATGCAATACAAGCGCAATATAACTCACTACGCTTCAACAATCACCATACAACAAACGACGATATAATACGTGGCAATACAACAAAAGGATTCCTCTCCGAAGAGAGGAATCCTTTTGTATGTTGTCCTAAGCGGATTCGAACCACTACAAACAGAACCAAAACCTGTTGTGCTACCATTACACCATAGGACAAAATCCAGGTGCAAAGTTACGGAGATTTTCTTATATTGCAAAATTTTGTGGTCAAAAATGCAATAGATGGCTCCATCTTTTGCCCCTCGGAATCATTTTCAGAACATCTTGATGACGCGGCGCAGTCCTGCTACGAGCGTATCGACCTCCTCTCGCGTGTTGTAGAAGGAGAACGACGCGCGCACGGTGCCGAGTATGCCGAGGCGGTCCATGAGGGGTTGGGCGCAATGGTGGCCTGTGCGCACGGCAATGCCCAGTTGGTCGAGGAGCGTGCCGAGGTCGGCATGGTGGATGTCGGCGACGTTGAAGGAGATGACGGCGTCAGCCTCCATGCCTTTGCCGTGGCCATAGATGTGCATTCCTTCGATCTCACGGAGCTGCTGCAGGGCGTAGTCGGTGAGATCGTGCTCATACGCCTGAATGTTCTCCATGCCAATGGCTGAGACGTAGTCGATAGCCTTGGCAAGTCCGTTGGTGGCGATGTAGTCGGGCGTTCCGGCCTCAAACTTCAGTGGCGGACGCTCGAAGGTGGTGTGGTCGAAGCTTACGCGCTCGATCATCTCGCCACCCCCTTGGTATGGCGGCAGTCTGTCGAGCCACTCCTCCTTGCCGTAGAGTACGCCTACGCCCGTGGGCGCATAGACCTTGTGGCCGCTGAAAGCGAGGAATTCACAATCCAAGTCCTGCACATCGACCTTCATGTGAGGGATGCTTTGTGCGCCATCGATCATCACGGGTACTCCGTGGCTGTGGGCGATGCGGATGATTTCCTTGACGGGATTGACCGTGCCCAGGACGTTGCTGACGTGCATGACGCTGACGAGCTTTGTCTTCTCGCTAAACAACTTTTCGTACTCGTCGAGGAGCAGCGCACCGTCGTCGCTCATGGGAATGACCCGCAGGCGGATGTTCTTGCGTTGCTGCTGCAGTTGCCAGGGGACAATGTTGGAATGGTGCTCCATCGTGCTCATGATGACCTCGTCGCCCTCCTCCATGCAGCCCTCCACGAAGGACGAAGCTACGAGGTTCAGGCTCTCCGTTGTGCCCCGCGTAAAAACGATCTCGCTGGTGGAACGGGCGTTGACGAACTTCCTGACCGTCTCGCGGGCCGCCTCGTGGAGGTCAGTGGCCTGCTGTGAGAGCCAGTGGACACCACGGTGGACGTTGGCATTGACGTTCAAGTACTCGTCGCGCATGGCATCAAGCACGCAGAGCGGCTTCTGGGTCGTGGCACCGTTGTCGAGATAGACCAGCGGGCGGCCGTAGATCTCACGGCTGAGAATGGGGAAGTCTTTCCTTATTTTTTCTATATCCAACATGGCTTTACGCTTCTTGCTTTTGATGAATGAATCCTGCCGGCCCTACTGGCACATTTTGCAGCCTACACATTTGCTCAGTTCGCCACGGAAACGCTTTTCCACCAGGTAGTGGAGACGGTCGCGCAGCGGTTCGAGGTCCATCTTGTCGATGACCTCGTTGATGAAGGCAAACTCCAGGAGCAGTTTGGCCTCCTTCTGGCTGATGCCGCGCTGCTGCATATAGAAGAGCGCAGCGTCGTTGAGTTGTCCTATCGTGGATCCGTGTGCACATTTCACGTCGTCGGCATAGATTTCCAGCATTGGCTGTGTGTACATCCTTGCCGTCTTCGTGGCCACGAGATTCTGGTTGGTCTCCTGCGAGGTGGTCTTCTGTGCTCCGTGGCGTACGAGGACGCGTCCAGCGAAAGCACCCACCGCCTCGTCGTCGAGCACATACTTATAGAGCTCGTTGCTCGTGCAGTGAGGCACCTGGTGGTCGATGAGCGTATTGTTGTCCACGTGCTGTTTTCTGTCCGCGATGACGCAGCCACTGCAATAGCACTCCGCGCCCTCGCCCTTGAACACCAGGTCGAGGCGGTTGCGCGTCACGCCGTTGTGGAGCGTGATCACATTGTGGTTGACCCTACTGTCGCGCTGCTGCTCTATATAGACGTTGCTCACGCGATGGTTCTTGTAGTGGGTCTCCTCCATGCAGTAGAGGTCGAGCGATGCGTTGTCGCCGACATAGGCCTCGATGACCTGTGTGGCGAGGAAGTCGTGGTCGTCGGCGGTATGGTCGCAGAACAGGAATTTAGCCTTGGCGCCCTCCTCCATCACGATGAGTACGCGTCGGTTGACCATCATGCTCACGTCGGCGCGCAGGATGTTGATAATCTGCACACACTTTTCCATCTGCACGTTTTTCGGCACATAGATGAAGAGGCCGTCCTGGGCCAGCATCGTGTTGAGGGCAGTCACGGCATCTTCGTCGGTCTTGGCCAGTCGGGAATAGTATTTCTCTACCAATTCGGGATGTTGCTCGGCCGCCTGCTTCAGCGATCCGATGACGACTCCCTCCTCGGGTTGCACGTTGGGCAGGCGCTTCTCATAGAACGCATCGTTGACGACAAAATAGAGCAGCGTGCTCAGGTTGGGTACGTCGCAGCGGAAGGCCGCATAGGGATCGACAGGAAACTCGATGCGGTTGATGTTCAGACCGTAGTTGGGAGCGAAGATCTTCTCCATGTCGGTGTACTTATATCGCTCCACCTTCCTTGTCGGGAAGCCCTGGCGGCGGAAGTCTTCGAAGGCGCGGTCGCGGACGGCGTTCATCACCTCCGCGCTATGCTCCTTGATGGCTTCCGAGGCCTCGGCGTATAGGTCTATGTATTGCTTTTCTGCTTCGGTCATCCTTGGGTCTCCTCTCCTTTCACTTCCTCCTTGATCCAGTCGTAGCCGAGCTTTTCAATTTCCTTCGCCAGCTCCGGACCAGCAGTCTTGACGATGCGGCCCTGCCAGAGGACGTGGACCACTTCGGGCTTGATCATGTCCAGCAGTCGCTCGTAGTGGGTGATGACGATGGCGGAAGTCTCTGCCGAGTGCATCTTGTTCACGCCATTAGCGACGATGCGCATGGCATCGACATCCAGTCCGGAGTCGGTCTCATCGAGGATGCTGAGCTTCGGTTCGAGCATGGCCATCTGGAAGATCTCGTTGCGCTTCTTCTCGCCACCCGAGAATCCCTCGTTGACGGATCGGTGGGCGAGTTTCGGGTCGAGTTCTACGATCTGGCGCTTCTCGCGCATGAGTTTCATGAAGTCGGCAGCCTTCAGCGGCTCCTTGCCCTCATACGCGCGCTTGGCGTTGATGGCCGCCTTCATGAAGTTGGTCATGCTCACGCCCGGAATCTCCACGGGGTACTGGAAAGAGAGAAACAGACCTTCGCGAGCGCGGTCCTCGGGCTTCATCTCCAGCAGGTTCTTGCCGTTGAAGAAGGCTGTTCCCTCGGTGACGGTGTAGAGCGGGTTGCCCGTCAGCACCGCGCTGAGGGTCGATTTTCCCGACCCGTTGGGTCCCATGATGGCGTGGATCTCACCGTCTCTGACCGTGAGGTTGACGCCTTTCAATATCTCTTTGCCTGCGATGGTGGCGTGCAGGTTTTTTACCTCAAGCATATCTATAAGGATTTGGTTGTCGTTTGATAGTTATAACAGGAAGATGTTGATGATGTCCTCGATGATGTCGCCGAGAATCCGCCCTTTCTTGTAGCGGTCTCTGTCGCGCCATTCGTCCTCCTGCTCGAAGAGCGAGGGTGGGTCTGGCACCCAGAAGGGCCCCACCTTGAAATGGCTCACGTCCACTTTCCGTTTGGTCTTTGCGCCGTGGAGCATGACCGACGGTGCGGTTATGGTGTCGCGCTCCACCTCCAGTTTGATGAGATACTGGCGGTAGGGCTGCGGTGTCCAGCGTGGGACGGGTGTGGAAGCCGCCGACGGCAGCAGGGCTGTCAGCAGCAGGGTGGCCGCAAGGGCCGGGCCCATGATCATCTTTCTTCTCATTGCTCCTCCTTCTTTTGTTGGTCTTGTCGCGTCGTGGCCTGTGGAAGCGTTATCCCACCGTGCCCTCCAGTGAGACGCTGAGCAACTTCTGTGCTTCGACGGCAAACTCCATCGGCAGCTTGTTGAGCACCTCCTTGGCGTAGCCGTTGACGATGAGTCCCACGGCCTCCTCCATCGGGATGCCCCGCTGGTTGCAGTAGAAGAGCTGGTCCTCCGAGATCTTGGACGTGGTCGCCTCGTGCTCGAATACTGCGGTGTCGTTGTGGGCGTCCATGTAGGGGAACGTATGCGCTCCGCAGTCGCTGCCGAGCAGCAGCGAGTCGCAGCTGGAGTAGTTGCGTGCATTGTCGGCGTTGGCCGTAGCCATGACGAGGCCGCGGTAGCTGTTCTGGCTGTGTCCGGCGGAAATGCCCTTGGAGATGATGGTAGAACGCGTGTTCTTGCCGATGTGGATCATCTTCGTGCCCGTGTCCGCTTCCTGGTAGTTGTTGGTCACGGCCACGCTGTAGAACTCCGCTACGGAGTCGTTGCCGCGCAGCAGACACGAGGGATATTTCCACGTGATGGCCGATCCTGTCTCCACCTGTGTCCAGGAGAGTTTGGAGTGGTCGCCGCGCAGGTCGCCACGCTTCGTCACGAGATTGAGCACACCGCCCCGTCCGTGTTCGTCGCCTGGATACCAGTTTTGGACGGTGGAGTATTTCACCTCGGCCCGGTCCATGACGATGATCTCGACGATGGCCGCATGGAGCTGGTTCTCGTCGCGCATCGGGGCTGTGCAGCCCTCCAAATAGGAGACGTAGGAATCGTCGTCGGCAACGATCAAGGTGCGCTCAAACTGTCCCGTATTGCGGGCGTTGATGCGGAAATAGCTGCTCAGTTCCATCGGGCAGCGTACACCCTTGGGGATATAGACGAAGGATCCGTCGGAGAACACCGCCGAGTTGAGCGCGGCAAAGAAGTTGTCGCCGTAGGGGACGACCGTGCCCAGATACTGCCTGACGAGGTCTGGGTGGGTCTGTATGGCCTCGCCGATGGAGCAGAAGATCACGCCCTTCTCCCGCAGCTTCTCCTTGAATGTGGTCTTGACCGACACGGAGTCCATGATGGCATCGACCGCCGTGCCACTCAGTGCGAGTCGCTCCTCCAGGGGAATGCCCAGTTTGTCGAAAGTCTTCTCCAGTTCGGGGTCTATCTCCTTGTTCTGCGGCTTCTTCGCCAGCGGGTCTGCGTAGTAGGATATGGCTTGATAGTCGATGGGCGGGATGTGCACATGTCCCCATGTGGGCTGCTTGAGCGTCTGCCAATGGCGGAAGGCGCGCAGGCGAAACTCCAGCATCCACTCGGGCTCGTGCTTCTTTTGTGAGATCAGGCGCACGATGTCCTCGTTGAGACCCACGGGGATGATGTCGGTCTCCACGTCGGTGGTGAAGCCGTACTCATATTTCTTGTCGGCTATCTCCCGCACCAATGCGTTCTTCTCTTCTTTTATTTCTTCCATTGTTTGAATGGTTCTGCTTTGAAAAACAGGCCGCAAGCGGCGCGCCGTCCTTTTGCGGTC
>ULOZ01024811.1_pt1 | contig 10164 bp, 6 predicted proteins | sample 1953031 | NCBI WGS metagenome assembly ULOZ01 (sample SAMEA4835616, study PRJEB28245) | human gut metagenome | biome: gut microbiome; material: fecal sample | place: Denmark | collected 2008
CACGAAAAACATTTTTAATATACTTTTATATTTATATTTACCACGCACCATCAAACCTCCTTTTTAGAATTAAAGAATATAAGCATTGTTACAATGTTTGGGAAACAATGATATATTCTTAATTTATCTTATTCTAAAAAGCAGGCTTATGTTCTATATATTTACTCCTGACCCTTATTATTCTCATGTATGCGCCCAAGCAGATATAAAAGCTGTTTAAATATATCCTCATTATTCAGTACTATTATACACAGCTGTTCTCTGGCTCTTGTGACAACCTGATAAAAAAACTTTTCAATTATGTCATCGTTATCCCCTTCATAATCTGCACACAACTCACCATATTCATTATAACTGAATTTGCCGTCTATGACCGTTAACACTTTATCAAACTCTTTTCCTATAACCTTGTATGTATTAAATTTCCTTGTTTTATACATGTTGCTGGCATTTTTATAGGATTTCTCATAGTCTATGTATATATACTGTTTAGCCTTATAGTATGCCTTAAGCTTTTTAAACTCGTTTATGCTGTTAGCATAGCATATAGTTACACAATCATATCTATAACCTTTTCCTCGCTTGGTAAGATCAAACATATTTCTTATAAATTCTGATAATTCAGGATTCGTTCTTATCCTGTCCGAAAGAAAATACTTTTCATCAGCTATATCTTCTATTCTTTTATCCATAGCCCGTTTCTGCTCCTGACGTGACAATATCTGTTCGCAGTCATAAAACATCACTATTTTGGTATTAATACAGCTGTCTGCAGCTTTCATATCCGGATTCACAGCTGCACTTTCTATAATCCACTCAAACTGGTCATCATGTATACGCTGTGTTTCATCAACAAGTATATAAGAATATCCACTAAGCATATCCTTACTTATCAGATCTTTAGAAGTTATTATATCTGTACATGGTATAGCATGCTCTAGTATATCTATGTTAGGCGTACGTCTTCCGAAATGTATTACACATTTACGTACATTTTCCGGCAGTTTTCTTACAGTGTCATATAAAAGCAGGGTTTTTCCAGTTCCAGCCTCGCCTTTAACTGAATAATACTTTTTATCATCATCTCTTAAAAGTCCTTCAAGAAGTTTTCTGCTCATAGCCTCCTGCTGGTTAGTAAGAAAGTACTGATGCCTTGCAAACCTTTCAGGTGAGTTAACAGGAGAAATAAGATAATCCTTTGCTTTAAAAAGACTTTCTATATTATTTTTCATGCATTTTTTAAAGCTTCTGATATCCTGTGCAACGCTTGAAAAATCAGATACATATAGTTTATTATCCGTATCAAGCTTATATACTGTATTCGTATCAAGAATATAGGTATATGAAATAATATCTGTTGTGACCGGACTAAGATAATATCTGTTTCTTACAAGCTGCTGTTTTATTCTTTCTTCACCAACATCCTCACTTTTAAGTTCAATATTCAATATTCTTTTCCTGTTCGATGACACTTTAAGCAGATCAAACTCTTTACTGATATGTGCTATCGTATATGAATAAAAAAAGTTATCCAGATCTTCTATCTGTACACCTGATTTCATAAGCTTTGTTACAAGCTGTACTAAGGACTCCTTTTCCCTTATCCTCGTCCTCTGAAAGTCCTTTCTTTCTGACATGATATATTCATATTCTGCAAATCTGTCGTTATCTTCAATTCTTGTTAATGTATAAAGATTAATAGAATTCAATGTTAAACCTCCATACCAATCATAACCACCTGTTATTATACATCATAGCATAATTATAGTAAATATACTACATATATATCAGCAAAACAAAAAGTAATATTAAAAAGACTTGTCAGCAAACATATAATAGACAATAATTATTATTTATTATATGTTCACTACAAGTCTTATTGCAATGTCTTAACGAATATCTTAACGAATTCTTTTAATTTTTAATCTCTGTATCCATGTGGATTATGACTCTGCCAGTTCCATGAATCCCTGCACATATCCTCAAGTGTTTTAGATGCTTCCCAGCCAAGAATCTCCTTAGCCTTAGCAGCATCTGCCCATGAATCAGGAAGGTCTCCCGGACGTCTCTCACCTATCCTGTAGTTTAACTTAACGCCAGTAGACTTCTCAAAAGCATGCACTATCTCAAGTACACTATATGGTGTTCCTGTTCCTAAGTTAAATATCTCAACCCCTTTATGTGAATCTGCATATTCAACTGCCTTAACATGGCCACATGCTAAATCAACAACATGTATATAGTCCCTTCTGCATGTTCCATCCGGTGTAGGATAATCCCCTCCGAATATAGTAAGCTGCTCTCTTACTCCAGCTGCAACCTGTGATACATATGGCATAAGATTGTTAGGAATACCTTGTGGGTCTTCACCAATCCTGCCAGATGAATGTGCTCCGATTGGGTTAAAGTAACGTAACAATACAACTGTGAGCTCTGGATCTGCCTTGGCACAGTCTGTAAGTATCTGCTCCATCATAGACTTTGTCCAGCCATATGGATTAGAACATTCTCCCTTAGGCATAGTTTCTACATAAGGTGGCTTCTGGTCACCATATACTGTTGCAGAAGACGAGAATACTATCTTTGTAACACCAGCTTCTTTCATACACTCTATAAGTGAAAGAGTAGTATCAATGTTGTTACGATAATACTTTGCTGGAAGTCTTGTAGACTCTCCAACTGCCTTAAGTCCTGCAAAATGTATCACGCAGTCTATATCATTCTCTGCAAATATCTTACGGAGTGCAGCTTTATCCTTAACATCTGCTTCATAAGATGCTATGCTTTTTCCTGTTATTTCTTCAACTCTCTTTATAGATTCAGGACAGCTGTTACTATAATCATCTACGATAACAACCTCATGTCCTGCATTAATAAGCTCTACTGCTGTATGTGATCCAATATATCCGGCTCCTCCTGCTAATAAAACTACCATATTTTCCTCCGTATACTATAATTATTAAATCTTTATGCTCTTAAAACTCAATTCCATTAACCTTAAGAAGCTCTCTGGCACTTTCCAGCGAGTCCTTTCCAGTCTTATTCTTTATAGGTGCGAATTCATAACTTCTTTCAACCTCATATGGCACACAGTCATCCATCATCTCTACCATATCAAGTACAAGTGTTTCAAACTTATATCCGTTAGGAGTTTCTGGTTTGATATAGTTATCATTCTCATCTATATATGGAATCTTCTTCTCTACTATATGTAAAGGAAGATTCCTGTTAGATATCTCTACAAGCTTTTTAAAGCTGAAAAGATAGTTAAGAATAACACCAAAGCCATAAGTAAGCTCTCCATCTTCTCTTCTTAAGCTGGCAAGTTCTTCTGACATCTCATAATACTCGATTATAGATGGATGTCCGTTTACCCTGCACATAACACCAACCTTTTCTGCCGGCTCACATTTTCTTACTACCTTTGAACCACACTCAGCTCCTGCAAGTATAGTTGCTCCTATAAAGGCTGGATCAGCTATTCTTTGTAATATATTATCAACTGCAAATACGTTAACATATTCAATACCCTTATCATGCATATCCTTGTCAAGTCCAGCTGCTATTAATGATAAGAACCAGCCTCCGTTACCATTTGGCGACATAGCAAGACTGTCTGTGCTCTCCATATATAGCTTTCCATTGTAATCAACTGATGGAACCATGCTCTGTATGAAGAATTTAACATAATCCTTATCATATCCAAAATAATTATGTTCTTCAAAGAACTCTACTGTATCTTTATTGTTCTTATCACTTGTCATGATATAAAGAGGAACCCATGCTCCTGTCTGGTTAACAACATCCATAAGATTATGTATGAGCTGTCCAAAAAGGAATAAATCCTTATTAACCCCTACATTAAGAGTTCCCTTAGGCTTATCAAGTCCTAATCTTGTTCCCTGTCCACCTGCAAGAAGCACTGCTGCTACCTTGCCGTTTTTTATAGCCTCTACACCTTTTGCAGTATACTTTTCCTTGTTTTTCTTTATATCGTTAATCTCTACTGCAGCTAATGGCTCTATCTTCTTAGCATCTCCTTTATCCTCTGCCTTATCCTTAATACTCTCTACTACCTTCCAGTCAATCATGGCAACCTGTGATATAAGCTTTTTAGCTGCATCATCTCCTAATGCCTCTAATCTTTTAATAACATGCTCCTGATTATGCTCCTTTAAAATACTTATTGCTTCCTGCTTATTCATATTTCTTTCTCCTAATTGTTATTCGTTGCTACATTATACACCCTTTTTTTACTAATAACAATCACATTCTTAGTAATCATCCATGATGATTTTCTTTTATATAAGTTTAAATTCCAAGACCTGTATAAAAAAGGCCATGATCCTGACTTTTGCCAGAATCACAGCCTGATCAGCATTATGCTGCACCAAGTGTAACATCATATCCTGCAAGATATTTTAGTAATCTTATTGCATCATTAACATCTATCTTACCATCTCCTGTCACATCTGCTGCTTTTTTATTTATAGTATCACTGTATCCCGCAAGATACTTCTTTATAGCGACTGCATCGGCACTGTCTATCTTACCGTTACCATTAATATCGCCATATTTTATACTTTCTTCAACAAGAACTAATTCTTTTTTAACAGATGACGTATTTCCATCTATCTTAAGAACGCCATTCTTTATACACATTTCCTGAACGCCATCCTGATAATCTGCGTTATCAGACAGGTTCAGATATAATGACTTTGTTCCATTATCAGCATTTACTTTCCATACTCTTGTTGAGAAAGCTGAAGAAACATCACTGTCAGCTTCACTGCTATGTGTTGCGTAGTATATATTATTGCCATATACAAACATATCTGTTACTTTTGCAGTATCTTCAACCACACTTAAAGAACTTCCGTCTATATGTGACTTATACAAGCTTCCTTTATTGATGTAGTACCAGTAACTATTATAATAGCTGTATGCAATAGTGTTAATATAGCTATTCTTATTTCTGAATATCATATCAGCAAAGCTGTCAGTTCCATCACATACAACACCTATCCAGTCATGGTGCTTGGTATCTCCTACATTTTTAAAATCAGTATCATTGTAAAGAAAATACTCATGATATACAGTTCCCTCATAATTTTCATCTTTACCCCAGTCATCCCATGTTATATCCATATGATAATAATGTCCATTAAGATATACTGCATTCCACTCATGATTCATAGCTGAAGAGGTTATAGACTGTGTTCTTATACCTATTCCGTTAAGAAGGATATTAGCAAGCCTTGCATATCCACTGCACACTGCTTTACCTGTTGTAAGTGCTCCATATGCCGAATAGCTTGTGTCAGGTATTGAATTTTTCCGATAATTGTCATAATCATAATCCAGCTCTCTTGCTATCCAGTCATGCACTAAAAGGACCTTTTCAACATCACTCATATCGTCTGTTATTGCATATGTAAGCGAAGATATTCTGTTCTTTATATCCTTATAAACAGACGTAACCTTTGCCTTATCTATCTTTGCTCTGACAGGAACACCTGTTGTTTCATTTGTTTCAATAGAATTCTTATCAACAACTGCCTCATTAGCATCTAACTGTACATATGTAATATACTGCTTGTTGGAATCATATTGTAAAGTAAATGTACACCATGAACAGCTCTCATCATTAATTACTGTACCATTAAGATACTCAAGCAGTTCTCCCATCTTACTGTATGGAATACTAAGGTCTGTTACATAAAAGCCTGTCCAGTAATATGCCTTTTCATTCTGATAGTATTCTATATGAAGTTTATTATCTATAGCTGCCTGAACCCTTTCCTTTACCATAACAAACTGCTCACCATTCTCAAGTCTTTTATGGAAAATTTCATAGTCCGTTTTTGCTTTTGCTTTATCAATATTCTTTGAAGCTGAATCTATATATTCCGATTTAACACTGTAAAACACATACTTTACATAAGCTGTGCCATAAGGATCAGCCATAATATTATTAACCCAGTAATAATCAGCTGTATCTTTAAGTCCTGTCAAGTATTTATTAACAATATCTATATCAGCCTTTGGTATGCTGTATTTACTTAAGTCCACGAGATATATGCTTTTACCTGCATATTTATCATCATCAAAAGCTGTTACTTTATCAAGGGCATTCTTTATATCTGTTTTCCACTGTTCTTCTGTTGTTTCTGCTGCTTCTGCATGTGTTATATTACCATAGGCACTATGCCACAGGGTTGCTGGAAACCCTGTAAGCACAATACCTGTAATAAGTGCCGCACATAACAGTTTTTTTAATGCTTTAGAAGTTTTATTCATCATAAAATTGCCTCCTGTCTGCTATGTAAGCTGTTATCTAGCCTTTCCTGACTTTCCAGTGTATATAACAGCTGTACCTGACATAAGCATAAGCATCATCATAAGTACTGCAATGTTAACTGACATATCACCAGTTTTAACACCCTCTGTTACTTCACTATCATTGTTATTGTTGTCATCCTTTGTTGTATCTTCTGGCTTAACATCTTCCTTAGTGTCATCAGATGACTGTTTTTCTTCTACCTTTATTGTTGTCTCAGCAACATAAGTTGAAGCTGCTAATGCAGAATCAGATGCAACCCATCCCTTTGTTCCATCTGCCAGTGTCTTATACATTTCTCTCTTGTATTCAACTACAAGCTTATAATCACCAGCTTCTGCAGAATTTAAGCTTATACTATAATTACTATCTGTAATATTATTCCACTTAATCTCCTGATTTGCTGCTGCAAAGCTCCATCTTACTGGTACATATCTTACATCTCCACCATTAGGAACGGCATAATTCATACCAATAACTGATAATATAACATTATTGTCTTTTCCTGCTGTTATAACACCAGTAAACTCACTGCCTTCTGATGTTTCAAGCTTAACTTTGTTCTTATCAAGCTTTGGAAGTGCTATAGTTTCAGTTTCGCCACATCTTGTACATGTTCTTACAAGCATGCCTTCCTCTGTTTCTGTAGGCTCTTTAGTTATCTTACCTTCATCATATGTGTGTCCTGTTGCTGGTAAAACTTCTGTCTTAACATCACCACATCTTTTACAGATATATGACTTAACACCATCTTTAGTACATGTTGGTTCTGTTGTTATCTTAGCTTCACCATAATCATGTCCAAGTGCTTCTATAGTTTTCTCACTAAGAATTGTTTCACATACTGTACATCTTACAACACTCTTACCTGCTTTAGTACATGTTGGCTCTTTTTCTACCTTAGCCTCTCCTGGAGTATGTGCCTTTTTAGCTATTGCCTTTGTTTCTTTATGGTCGCATCTTTCACATTCTGATGTTTCTACACCTTCTTCTGTACATGTTGCTTCTTTAGTAACATGATATGCTCCCATCTTATGACCTAATGCTTCTATAGCTTCTGTTTTTGTTTCACCACAGTTTGCACATGTGTATGTCTTCACTCCGGCTTTAGTACATGTTGGTTCTGTTGTTACTTTTCCTTCATCCCATGCATGTCCTGTTGCTTCTATAGCTTCTGTCTTTGTATCATGACACTTTGTACATGTGTATATCTTTACTCCGGCTTCTGTACATGTAGCCTTTTTAGTAACTACTCCGTCATCATATGTGTGTCCTGTTGCTTCTATAACTTCTTCTTCAAGAACTACTCCACATACTGTACATCTTGTTACCTTTTTACCAGCTTCTGTACATGTTGCTTCCTTTTCTACAGTAGGAGTTCCTGCCACATGTTTATCCGTCTTAGGTATAGACTTTGTTATAAGATTATGACATATTGTACAATATGCTGTAAGAGTTCCCTCTTCCTTACATGTAGCTTGTTTAGTAACTGTATAATCTGTGTATTTGTGATATTCTTCACTCTTTGGTATCACTTCAGACTTTGTTTCACCGCATACACTACAAACAGATTCTTTCTTTCCATCTTTCTGGCATGTTGGTTCAACTGTAGTCTTCCATTCTCCCCAGCTATGCTCTTTTTTAGCTAAAGTTTCTGTCTTAAGTACCTCGCTACATACAGTACACTTTGTAATACGTGTTCCTTCTTTAGTACATGTTGGTTCTTTAGTAACCTCAGGGGTTCCTGCTACATGACCCTTATGTTCTATCTTCTGTGTTATTTTGTTATGGCATACAGAACACTCGCGGTATTCTTCTCCATCCTCTGTACATGTAACAGCTTTATCTACAATCCAGTCACCATACTTATGTCCTGTACTCTTAAGAACTGTACTGCTGATCACTTCTTTGCAATCCTTACATGTAACTACTTCCAAACCATCTTTAGTACATGTTGCAGCTGTTTTCACAGTTTCTGTATGTTTATGTTCACATGTTACAGTAACACTACCAGCTGTAACCTCTATTGGAACTGCTTTTTCATCAATATTAGATACATCAGCTGTATCCTGTCCATTTCTGCCTGCAATATTCAACTGTGTTGTTCCTATAGCAGCTTCATCTAATATTTTAAATGTAGCTGTATACACGATACCTGTCTTTGTAATATTTGATTTGCCAGATGCAAAAGCATAACCAATATAATTGATGCTTGTATCATTTATAGCATCATTTTTTATAATAGGCTCATAAAATATAAATTCATCATCTGTATTAGCAGGTTCTTTAACATCAACAAGTTTAAGAACTTTATTGTCGAAAGTGAGACTGAACACTAAACCTGCAATACCTGGATTGGAAGTTAATGACACAGTAACACTAACCTCATCTCCCCTATGGCCTGATACTGTGCTTACCTGAAGCACTGCTTTTTCAGCCGCCTGAGCCTTGTCAATATGACCAACTGCAGTTAATACTGTTGATACTGCAATAAGAATGCTCATAAAAACGGCTGCCCAGATTCTAGAGTGTTTATTCTTCATCCTTTTTCCTCCTTATTTTTATTTTTGATTTATTTAAATACAATATCACGCCAACCACTATAATAACTAATGCTAAAACAACAATAATAATTATAACTCCTTTATGATTGTTATGTGATACTGGATTTAACTGGTTATCACCTGTACCTGATACACTTTTTTCTGTTGTATCTATAGCTGACCTGCTGCTTTTTTCTGTTGTATCAGTTGTCATTGTGCTCTCTTTTTCATTATCTGATGAAGTCTCCATATCATCACGTATAGTATTTCCATCTGTTATAACGTGCTTTGGCAATCCATCAGCTCCACCTGTTATTATCATATATGGTGTAACATGCTGGACAGAAGGCTCTTCTATATATATTGGTAATGTTTCCTCCTGTTTATCATCTAATTTCATTGTAGTATCGTTTTCTGTCAGAATTACAGAATTGCCTCCACTAAACGTTACATTAATATTTTTTTCATCAAAGTTACTTGCATCAGTCTTCTGTACCGATACCAGCACACCATCCTGTGCTGCATCCTTATTACATTTAAACTTAGCTTTTAATATAACTCCTGTATCTGTTGTTTCAGCAGCTCTTGCATACGAAAAAGCTACTCTATCAGACAACTGGTCATTCACTATGGCATTTTTCATAATATCACCTGTATCAGCACTTATAAGTTCAACCCTGCTGTTATCATAATACAGTTGAAAAACTAATGCCGCTATTCCCGGATTATCCTTTATAACAACCTTTACTTCAAGCTCAGAACTTTTCTTGTTATAATCTGATTCAAGACTAAGAACCAGATTATAATCTGCTGCTGCCACACAATCATAATATGATACACATGACACAATGATTATTGCAGATATAATGTATGCTGCAATTTTTTTAACACTATTTATATACATAAACATATAAGTCCTTTTATTAAATATTTATTAAATTATATATCCCTCACATGATATTTGCAATTAAAATAATTATTTTCGACATTTTTTTGACATTTTAAATATATATTCGAATGTAATTAGAAACCGGCATTTCTGATAAAGTAAAAAAATCATACAAAGCACAATAAACCTATCAGCTTTGTATGATTATAACTATTTTTATTAAATATCTTTATTAAATATTTTTGTTGTTCACATTAAAAATGTATCAGCATTACTCCTTTGCTTTGCACTCAGCCATATCCACAACAGCTTCCATAGCATATAAATACCCTTTAAGTCCAAGTCCTACAACCTGTCCATTGCATACAGGAACAGTAACAGATGTATGTCTG
>ULOZ01001487.1_pt1 | contig 10110 bp, 7 predicted proteins | sample 1953031 | NCBI WGS metagenome assembly ULOZ01 (sample SAMEA4835616, study PRJEB28245) | human gut metagenome | biome: gut microbiome; material: fecal sample | place: Denmark | collected 2008
GGGACAGGTGCGCTTCATCGGCATGGACGACGCCATCGAGATCTGGAGCGGCGACGAGGGAGAGGGTCCGTTCATGGACGCCGACGCCTTCGCCCAGGCCCTGGAGGACCGGATGGGGAGCGCATTCCCGGGCGCGGCAGAGAGCGAGAACGACAGCAACCAACCACGACAATGACCGATTCTACCCAGACATATCATGTGCCCGTGCTCCTCCAGGAAAGCATCGGCGGACTGGCCATCCACGAGGGTGGCGTCTATGTGGACGTGACCTTTGGCGGTGGAGGCCACAGCCGCGAGATCCTGCGCCAGCTCCATGGCACAGGCCATCTATACAGTTTCGACCAGGACGCCGACGCAGAGGCCAACATCGGAAAAGAGGCGGAGGACAACTTCACGTTTGTGCGCAGCAACTTCCGCTATCTGAAAAACTGGATGCGCTACTACGGCGTGGACCATATCGACGGCCTACTGGCCGACCTGGGGGTCAGCTCCCACCATTTCGACGACGAGGAGCGGGGATTCTCCTTCCGCTTCGACGCGCCGCTGGACATGAGGATGAACAAACGAGACGGACTGACGGCGGCCGACCTACTGAGCGACTACAGCGAGGAGCAGCTCGCCGACGTGCTCTATCTCTACGGAGAGTTTCGACAGTCGCGACGCATGGCGGCAGCCATCGTCAAGGCAAGACAGCAAAAATCGATCACGACAACGATAGAATTGGCCAACGTTGTCGCTCCTTTACTAAACAAGAGCCGGGAGAAGAAGGAAATGGCACGTCTTTTCCAGGCGCTGCGCATCGAGGTCAACCACGAGATGGACGCCCTGCGCGAACTGCTGGCGGCAGCCACCGACGTGCTCGGAGAGGGAGGCAGACTGAGCATCATCACCTACCACTCGCTGGAAGACCGACTCGTCAAGAACGTGATGCGAAGCGGCAACGCCGAGGGAAAGGTCGTCAAGGACTTCTTTGGCAAGGCCGAAACACCCTACCGACTGGTCAACAACAAGGTGATCGTGCCGACGGCGGAGGAGCAGGAGCGCAACCCGCGCAGCCGTAGTGCCAAACTGAGAATAGCAGAAAGGACAGAACGCTGATGAGCAACAACAAGGAAACACAGGAGCCGCTGATGGGACAGCCCGTCGAGCTGGAGGTCGTGGGGGCCACGGAGGCCACACAGGCTGCCGGCGAGGCCTCTGTGCGTCCACAACGGGAGGAACCGCTGAAGGGCCGAAAGGCCGCCAGGAAGCCGGCTGGCAAGGAGGGAGAAGCCGCGGGCGAGGCCGTCGAGGCGCAAGGAGCAGCCCACGAGGGAGCCGCAACGGAGCAGCCCTCGGAAGAGGCGGAGGCGGAGCGCGTGGCCGAGGCCATCAGGCAGGCCATCGAGGAGCAGTCGCGCGAGGACGAGAATCCCCACTCCACCAACTACACGCTCCGACAGATCATCGGCGGAGAGATGCTGCAGACGGGCGTGATGCGCAAGAACGTGGGACTGATGGTGGTCGTGGGACTCTTTCTCTTCGTCTCCGTCACCAACCGCTACAGCGTGCAGGAGAAGCTCAAGGAGATCAACCGGCTGGAGACGAAACTCAAAGACGCAAAGTACAGGGCGCTCTCCACGGGCAGCAAATACACCGAGAAGACGCGACTGAGCTTTGTGCTCCAGGCGCTGCGCAACAGCAAGGACAGCATCTTGAAGATCCCGGACCAGCCGCCCTACAAGATACAGGTGCCCGAGGAGGGAGGACAAGGAGAGTGACGACACGGTCCTGTGGAAAAGGCCGGAAGGCCGCACGGACCCCATTTGATAACTTAAAAAACAACTACAATGAGTAAACTGAACGAAGCAAAGGTAATACCGCGCTACATGCTGGTGTCGGTATTGATGACGCTGGTGTCATGTTGTGTGTTGGGAAAAGCCTTCTACATCATGACAGCAGAAAAGGACTACTGGGCCGAGGCGGCCAAGCAATCGGCTCGCGACAGCGTGAAGCTGGAGGCCACGAGAGGCAACATACTGAGTTGCGACGGGCGGCTGATGGCCACCACGATGCCGCAATACAAGATATTCATGGACTTCGAGACGCTGCGGTCCAACCCTACGGACACGGCGTTTGCCGATAGCCTCGACGCCATCTGCCAGGGGCTCAACGAGATCTTCCCCGAGAAGCCGGCAGAGGAGTTCAAGGCCGAACTGAAAAAGGGATATGCCAAGCGGAGCCGCGTATGGCCGGTGTGGAAGAAGCGCGTCGATTACGACACGTGGATGGAGGTCTCGCAGCTGCCCGTCTTCCGCAGGGGCGCAAACAAAAGCGGAATCCATGCTGACAAGTTCACCTACCGGCAGCATCCGTTTGGGTCGCTGGCAGGACGCACCATCGGCGACCTCTACAAGGAGCAGTATGGCGGACGCGTGCCGAGATGTGGGCTCGAAATGGCCTTCGACTCCGTGCTGCGAGGCAAGGAGGGCATTGGCCACAGCATGATGGTGCGCAGCAAGTTTCTGACCATCACCGACGTGCCGCCTGAGAACGGATCGGACGTAGTGACCACGATCGACGTCAACATGCAGGACCTGGCGGAGCGGTCCGTCGTGGACGAGCTGAAACTGATCGGCGGAAAGGTCGGCGTGGCGATCGTCATGGAGGTGGCCACGGGAGACATCAAGGCCATGGTCAATATGCAGCACTGCGACGACGGAGAGTACAGGGAGATCGCCAACCATGCGGTGAGCGACCTGCTGGAGCCGGGATCGGTATTCAAGACGGCCTCCATCATGGCGGCCCTCGACGACGGCTACGTCGATACAACCTACATGGTCGAGACGGGAGGCGGCGTGTGGAATATGTACGGACGCGACATGAAGGACCACAACTGGTCGAGAGGCGGCTACGGCACGCTGATGCTGCCCTGGACGCTGAAGTATAGTTCCAACATCGGCGTGAGCCGCATCATCGACAAGTTCTACCACGACCAGCCGGAGAAGTTCGTGCAGAAGATCCACAGTTTCGGACTGGCCACAGACTATAAGGTCCCGATTCCGGGCTATGTGCCGGGCGTCATCCGCATGCCGAAGAAGAACAAGAGGGGACAGTACACCAACTGGAGCAAGACGGCCCTGCCCTGGATGAGCATCGGCTACGAGACGCAGATTCCGCCGCTGCAGACGGTCACGTTCTACAACGCCATTGCCAACGGCGGAAAACTGGTGCGCCCGCGCCTGGTCAAGGCGATCATGCGCGATGGCGAGGTGGTACAGGAGTTCCCGGTGCAGGTGGTCAAGGAGCAGATCGCCAAGCCTCAGACCATCGAGTGGATACAGCGTATCCTGCGCGAGGTGGTCAGCGAGGGACTGGGGAAAAAGGCTGGCAGCGACAAGTTTGAGGTGGCAGGAAAGACCGGCACGGCACAGATGTCGAAGGGAGCCCTGGGATACAAGGCGGGCGGCACCAACTACCTGCTGTCCTTCGCGGGCTACTTCCCAGCCGACAACCCACGCTACTCCTGCATCGTCTGCATACAGAAGGAAGGTCTGCCCGCCTCGGGTGGCGGCATGAGTGGTGTGGTATTCCACAACATTGCCGAGGGCATCATGTCGCAGATCCTGAAGGTGAGCATGGAGGACGCACGCGACTCGTCGTCGGTGCTGCTGCCGCGGGTGAAGGAGGGAGACCTCCACGCAGCCGACTTCGTGCTCCACGACCTGGGCTTCGACCTCATCAACGGATGGAAGGGATACTTCAAGTGTGGCGACCCGGTCTGGGGAGCCGTCGATGACAGTACCACCCGCAACCGGCTCACGCTGGTGAAGGGATCCGTCGTGGGACAGGCCTACGTGCCCGATGTCTGCGGCATGGGTGCGCGAGACGCGGTCTATCTCATGGAGAGCCGCGGCATCAAGGCGCGAATCAACGGACGCGGCGTGGTCGTCAGCCAGAGCCTGGCACCAGGCACACGCATCAGAAGCGGCATGAGCTGCAACCTGGCGCTGCAGGCGTAGCCGCCCCAAGAGAGGCGCTGGGCAAAGGAGCGAGCGAAAGCACCCATCCGTCGGGAGGACCGCAAGGCCCTGTCGGCGTGATGGGACTACCCATATAGGAACGTGATGGGGAATCCATGATATAAACGTGATGGGAAATCCCATGTTATAAACGTGATGGACTACTCATATATATAATAAGGAGAAAACAAGAGACTCAAAGATATGAAAGCATTAAGCGAACTGCTCAAGGCAGTGAAACCTCTCACGGTGGAGGGAAGCTGCGATGTCGAGATTGCGGGAGTGGAGATCGACTCACGCAAGGTGAAGCAAGGCGACCTCTTCGTGGCCATGAAGGGCACGCAGGTCGATGGCCACCGTTTCATAGGCAAGGCGATTGGCCAGGGTGCCGTGGCGGTCCTCTGCGAGGACATGCCGCAGGAGAAGGCCGAGGGCGTGACCTACATACAGGTGGCTTCGACGGAAGAGGCCGTAGGACCCGTGGCGACCCACTTCTTCGGAGATCCGTCGAGGAAGCTGAAACTGGTCGGCGTGACGGGCACCAATGGCAAGACAACCATTGCCACACTGCTCTACAATCTTTTCCGCAAGCTCGGCCATAAGGTGGGACTGCTCTCGACGGTATGCAACTACATCGACGGAGAGGCCGTCCCGGCAGACCATACCACGCCGGACCCCATCGCCCTCAACGAGCTACTGGCGCGCATGGTCAGCGCAGGATGTACGTATTGCTTCATGGAGTGCTCCTCCCACGCCATCCATCAGCACAGAATCGGCGGACTCCACTTTGCGGGCGGACTCTTCACCAACCTCACGCGAGACCACCTGGACTATCACAAGACGTTCGAAAACTACCGCAACGCCAAGAAGATGTTCTTCGACATGCTGCCGAAGACGGCCTTCGCCGTCACCAACGCTGACGACAAGAACGGACTCTTCATGGTGCAAAACTGCAAGGCGAGCGTCAAGACCTACTCCATCCAGCGCGTGGCCGACTACAGGGCGCGCATCCTGGAGTGCCACTTCGAGGGAATGTACCTCGAGATCGACGGCAAGGAGGTCGGCGTGCAGTTTATCGGACGCTTCAACGTGAGCAACCTCCTCGCGGTCTATGCCGCGGCGGTACTGCTGGGCGAAGACGCACAGGCCGTGCTCGTGGCCATGAGCACGCTGGGAAGCGTCAGCGGACGCCTGGAGCCGATCCGGTCGCCGGAGGAATTCACCGCCATCGTCGACTACGCCCACACCCCGGACGCCATCGCCAACGTGCTCTCGGCCATCCACGAGGTGCTCAACGGCAAGGGAAAGGTCATCACCGTCTGTGGCGCTGGCGGCAACCGCGATCACGGCAAGCGACCGCTCATGGCGCAGGAGGCCGTCAGGCAGAGCGACAAGGTGATCCTCACGAGCGACAACCCGCGCAACGAGGACCCACAGGCCATCATCGACGATATGCTGGCAGGACTCGACGCGCAGCAGCGACGCAAGGTGATCACCATCACCGACCGGCGCGAGGCGATACGCACGGCTTGCATGATGGCCGAGAAGGGCGACGTCGTGCTCGTGGCGGGTAAGGGCCACGAGACCTACCAAGAGATCAATGGCGTGAAGCACCACTTCGACGACCACGAGGTGCTGCGCGACATTTTCAACGTAAAGTAAAGACAAAGACAGTATGTTATACTACATCTTCAGATGGCTTGACCAGTTTGGCGTCAGCGGATCGCACCTATGGAGCTACATCTCCTTCCGTTCGATCCTCGCCCTTGTCCTGGCCCTCGTCATCTCCGCCTGGTTTGGCGAAAAGTTTATCAAGTACCTCAAGCGGAAGCAGATCACGGAGACGGCGCGCGACGAGAAGATCGACCCATTTGGCGTCAACAAGGTCGGTGTGCCCTCGATGGGTGGCATCATCATCATCGTCGCCCTGCTCATCCCCGTCATTCTCCTGGGCCGACTGCGCAACATCTATCTCATCCTGATGATCGTCACGACGGTATGGCTCGGATTCCTCGGTGGCATGGACGACTTTATCAAGATCTTCCGCCACAACAAGGAGGGACTGAAGGGCAAGTACAAGATCGTAGGACAGGTCTCCATCGGCCTCATCGTGGGACTGGTGCTATGGGCCTCGCCCGACGTGAAGTCGAACCTGAACATGGAGCTTGGGCAGAAAAACGGACAGGAAATCGTCGTCAAGCACAGCGAGAAGGCGGAGAAGACGCTCAAGACTACCATCCCCTTCGTCAAGAACCACAACCTCGACTACTCCAAGGTGATGGGCTTCTGCGGCGAGCATAGCGTGGCGGCGGGCTGGATACTCTTCGTCATCATGACGATCTTTGTCGTGACGGCGGTCTCCAACGGCGCCAACCTCAACGACGGCATGGACGGAATGTGTGCGGGCAACTCGGCCATCATAGGCGTGGCGCTCGGCATCCTGGCCTACGTGAGCAGCCACATCCAGTATGCTGCCTACCTCAACATCATGTACATACCAGGGTCGGAGGAACTGGTGGTGTTCTTCTGTGCCTTTATCGGCGCGCTGATCGGATTTCTGTGGTACAACGCCTACCCCGCCCAGGTCTTCATGGGCGACACGGGGAGCCTCACCATCGGCGGAATCATCGCCGTGGGCGCCATCATCATCCACAAGGAGCTGCTGCTGCCCATCCTCTGTGGCATCTTCTTCGTCGAGAGCCTGAGCGTCATCCTGCAGGTGTGGTACTACAAGATTGGCAAGCGCCGCGGCGTGAAGCAGCGCATCTTCAAGCGCACGCCGATCCATGACAACTTCCGCACGCAAGACTCGCAACTGGATCCCGACTGCAAATATCTCATCCGCGTGCCGCATGGTGCGAAGCACGAGGCCAAGATCACCATCCGCTTCTGGATCATCACGATCCTGCTGGTGGCGCTGGCGATCATCACATTGAAAATCAGATAAGAAACGAAGAGCGGGAGGCTGACACGCGCCCAACGGACAACGGCCCCAGGGCCGACAAGACGGACGCGGAAAAGTCTCCCACCCCGATAAAATCAAGCGCAAAAGAAAGATGAAAAGAATCGTAGTTCTTGGAGCCGGCGAGAGCGGCGCAGGTGCTGCCGTGCTGGCCAAGAAGCAAGGCTTCGACGTGTTTGTCTCCGACACATCGAAGGTGAAGGACCAATACAAGAAGCTGCTCGACGACCACGGCATCGAATGGGAGGAGGGCCACCACACGGAGGAGAAGGTGCTCTCGGCAGACGAGGTCATCAAGAGCCCGGGCATCCCCGACAGCGTCCCGATGATACAGCGCCTCATCCAGCAGGGAACGCCCATCATCAGCGAGATAGAATTTGCGGGCCGCTACACCCACAGCAAGATGGTCTGCATCACGGGAAGCAACGGCAAGACCACCACGACAAGCCTCATCTACCATATCTTCAAGGATGCGGGCTACGACGTGGGACTGGCTGGCAACATCGGAAGGAGCCTGGCGCTGCAGGTGGCAGAGGATCCGCACGAGTACTATGTCATCGAGCTCAGTTCTTTCCAGCTGGACAACATGTACGAGTTTCGTGCCAACATCGCCATCCTGCTCAACATCACGCCGGACCATCTCGACCGCTACGACTTCAAGTTTGAGAACTATGCAGCGGCAAAGATGCGCATCATCCAGAACCAGACGCAGGAGGACAGTTTCATCTACTGGAATGACGACCCGGTGATCAAGAAGGAACTGGAGAAGTATGACATCAAGGCCGTGCAGTATCCGTTCTCCGAACTCAAGGAGACGGGATCCATCGGCTACATCGAGGAGGGACAGTACGTCATCGAGAAGCCTACGCCTTTCAATATGGAGCAGGAGGAACTCTCGCTCACGGGCAAGCACAACATCTACAACTCGCTCGCCGCCGGCATCGCGTCCAACATCTCCGGCATCCGCAAGGAGAGCATCCGCAAGAGCCTGAGCGACTTCCCAGGCGTGGAACACCGACTGGAGAAGGTCTGCAAGGTGGGTGGCGTGCAGTATGTCAACGACTCCAAGGCCACCAATGTCGATGCTTGCTGGTACGCGCTGGAGAGCATGCGCACGCCGACAGTGCTCATCGTCGGCGGCAAGGACAAGGGCAACGACTATGGACCCATCAAGGAGCTCGTCAAGGAGAAGTGTCGCGCCATCGTCTATCTCGGTGCAGACAACGCCAAGCTCCACGCCAACTTCGACGAACTGGGAATCCCCGTGCGAGACACCCACTCGATGAAGGACTGTGTGGCTGCCTGCCACGAACTGGCAAAGCCGGGCGACACGGTGCTGCTCAGCCCCTGCTGTGCCAGCTTCGACCTCTTCAAGAACATGGAGGACCGTGGAGAACAGTTTAAGCAACTGGTAAGATCGCTCTGACACGGACTGAAAACATCACTTTCCACATGAGGTCATAACGCCACACCGTCGCAGTCTCACTCCGACACCGACTCCCCATCGGCACATCCATTGTGCCGATGGGGGCGGCGAAGGAGACTCTATCATACCAATCACAAACCGTAGAAACAAAACAAGACAGGGCGGACGGGCACGGAACGAGAGAAAAAGGGGAGGGAAAGACTGAACAACAACTATTCTGCGAATCTTCAAAAAAAACACTCGATCCACTCGCATCCGCCTCAAAAACAGAAAGAAAGAAATGAAAGGAAAGTCATTGACGAACATTTTCAAGGGAGACAAAGTCATCTGGATGATCTTCTTCTTCCTCTGTATGATTAGCATCATTGAGGTCTATTCGGCATCCAGCTCGCTGACGCTCAAAAAGGGCTACTACTGGGCGCCTATCATGGACCACGCCAAGAAGATCATACTGGGAGTGGTAGCACTCGTCTGTGTGCTCAACGTGGAGTGTAAGTACTTCAAGATGGCCACGCCCTTCGCCCTCGGCGGATCCATCATCATGATCCTCTGGGTGCTCGTGGGCGGCGAGACCATCAACGGAGCCAACCGATGGCTCACCTTCTTTGGCATCCAGTTTCAGCCCTCAGAACTGGCGAAGGGAGCATTGGTGCTCGCCACGGCACAGATATTGAGTGCGATGCAGACCGACAAGGGAGCGGACCGAAAGGCGTTTCGCTATATCCTCCTGCTCTCGGCTTGGATCATCATCCCCATTGCCATGGAGAATGGATCCACGGCCTTCCTACTGGCCATCACCATCTTCGTGATGATGTTTGTCGGACGCGTGCCGCTGGACCAGTTGGGAAAACTCTTTGGCGTCATGGCGGTAATAGCCACCATTGCCCTGTCGGTCATCATGATATACGGCAAGACCGAACAAGAGCGGGCGAAGGACCCGCGCCACCAGCTGACGGAGCAAATGGCGAAAGCCAAGACAAAGCAGCCCAAGACCCTGGCGGATCGTTTCGAGGACCGCCTCGACACATGGAAGTCGCGCATCGTGAAGTTTACCAACCCGGAGGACGTCCCGGCCAACAAGGTGAACCTGCGAAACAAGGACTCACAGAAGAACTACTCTCACATCGCCATAGCCTCATCGGGCATCGTGGGAAAGGGACCGGGCAATTCGACCGCACGAGACGGACTCGCACAGGCTTTCTCCGACTTCATCTATGCCATCATCATCGAGGAGCTGGGCATCATAGGGGCAGCGTTCGTCGCCTTGCTCTACGTCTTCCTCCTCTTCCGAGTCGCCATCATCGCCAACCGATGTGAGAACAACTTCCCCGCATTCCTGGCCATGGGACTGACGCTCATGCTCGTCATACAGGCGCTCTTCAACATGCTGGTGGCCGTGGGATTGGCGCCCGTCACGGGACAACCGCTGCCGCTCATCAGCCGAGGCGGCACGTCAACGGTCATCAACTGCATCTACATGGGCATGATCCTCTCCGTCAGCCGTTCGGCCAAAAAGAAGGCCGCAGGAAGCATCTGGCAGGGGTGAAAGAGGAAAAATAAACAGAAAATAGTAGAAAGACATTTTTTTTGTTTATCTTTGCAAAAGATTGGCGGCACCCGGCAATTTAAAACGAACACAATGGACAAAGAATTGAGGATAATCATCAGCGGTGGCGGCACGGGAGGCCATATCTTCCCCGCCGTGTCGATAGCCAACGCGC
>ULOZ01044765.1_pt1 | contig 10093 bp, 10 predicted proteins | sample 1953031 | NCBI WGS metagenome assembly ULOZ01 (sample SAMEA4835616, study PRJEB28245) | human gut metagenome | biome: gut microbiome; material: fecal sample | place: Denmark | collected 2008
AATATGCCTGCTGCTTTAATTGAGGTTGATTTTATTTCTAATATTAATGCTGAAAAGGATTTAAATGTTAGTAGTAATATTAAAGCGGTAGCTCTAGCAATTAGGGATAATTTAATAGATTTATTTGGATTAGAAGCTGTTGCAAGTGATGTTTTATACAAGGTTTGTATTGGAGCTTTTAAAGATAAAAATAATGCTATAAATCAGGTTAAATTGGCCAAGGATAAAGGGTTTATAGATACATATATAATACAAAATAGTTAATAAAACAACAAAATGAATCAAAAAAAAAATACGAATAGTTACAAAACTATATTTTTATAGAAAAATATAGTTAGAGTAATTAAAATTTAGATGTATATTCTATGCTAGTTTATAACATTTATTTTACAGTAAATTAATGGTGAAATATAATTCTATAGCTAAAATTAAAGAGTTAGTATTTAGATAATTTTAATAATTACTGATTCTTATAAAAGCTTTTTTATTTAAACCAATTTATGTTACGGGGAAGAATGATTTAAATTAGCCAAATAGATTAATACATAAAATAATAATTTTATGAGGAGGAAATAAGTATGTTATTAAGGAAGAAAACTAAGAGTTTAATTGTTGTATCATTGGCGATAATAGGCTTAGCTAGTACGTCAATAGTAAATGCACGTAGTTTGATAGCAAGTAATACATCTTTAGTTCAGATTGAATCAAAGGGAACTCATCCAACAGGTTCAGTAACTAAAGGTAACTATACAGTAAATTCATCAATATTAACTAAGCCATCAATGGGACAAGCTGCTGCAAGAGGAATTCTAACAGTTGGTTCACCTAAACCAGCAAAAGATATGGGGCTATCTATGACATTATGGGGAACGGAGTATTCATTAATAGCAGCAACACCATATTATTATAATACAAATGGAACAACTGCAGTAAGTGTAACTACTAGATATGCAGATGGTTACTCTACATTTACTACAGGTGGAGATATGAAATATAATAACTTATCTTCTAATTGGCGTTTTAAACAAGCTAAATGGATATCTCCGTATAATAAAAATAGTGATAAGTTAGTAGAGAATGTTTTTGAAAATTATAAAGATATATTAAAAAATTTAGATATACCTAATAAAAAATTAAAAGAACGTGAGTATATGTATAATGAAAAAGGAATGATACTGGCAAAAGCAACAAATGGTATAGAAGGATATGTATATGAAGAGGAGGTAAGAAAAGATAGTTCTGAGGAAAGAACTATCAATGTTTATAATAAAGATGGAAAAGTTATAGGAGATTTTAAGATTGAATTTGGAGAAGAAGAGTAGAAATATATAAGTTTTTAATATGAAAATATTTTAAATTATAAAGATGTAGGAGTAGATATTTATTTATCATTAAGTGAAATAGCTAGGAAGAAAAAATTGACTAGAAAATACAAATAAGAAGAGTTTAAGTATTTTATGATCACACTTAAACTCTTTTTTTATGTACTTAATAAAAAATACAATTATATTTAAAATTTAATATAAAAAATTACAGAAATGACTTAATAAGTAATATATAATATTACAATAAGTAATATTTATTGGAGATGATAATATGAACAAGGAACAATTCAAAAACTTAGATATATTAGCTCAAATAGAGTATGTAAATAACATACTAAAAGAAGGTAAAACATTAACTGCTTTTTCAGAAGAAGTTGAGATATCACGAAAGACTATAAGTAAGAATTTCTCTAAATTTGGGTATAAATATAGCCAGAGTAAAAAGCAGTATATCCTTGCAAATACTGATGTACAAGCGGGGGGACGAAAGAAATATTACAGTAATATTACAGAAAGTAATATAAAAAGTACCCCGAAAAAAGAAAGTAGTATTCCAGTAATAAATAATATTACAACCAATTTAGAGATATCAAATCATCAAAAAAATAGCCTTATATATTTAATGGATAATGTAGATAGAATAAAGGCAATACTAGATGGTCAAAATGAATATTACAAAGATATTACAGATAGTAATATTGAGAAAAAAGAAGATATAGTAAGAGATATATATAACTTCAAACAAGCAAAAAGGGACTATAGAGCAAAGACTTTAAAGCTAGATGTAGAAGTTCAAAAAGGATTTGAGAAAATTGCAGAAGATCTAAAAGATAGTGGAGTAACTCAACAAGAGTTACTAAACTATATTCTAAATCAATACATTAAGTTTTATGAGAATATAAAATAAACCACCTTAATTAATTGCAGCTTAATTAAGATGGTTAAGATGGTTTAGATATATTATTAATTTCAGAAAAATATATATTTATATTATATACTTTTAATCAATACATTAATATAGTATATTAAAAATTAAGGCGGTGAACTAATGAAAAAGCCAAATTATGAAGATTTTATAATGAAAAGAGCAATGGATATATTCGCAGAAGAAGGTCTTAAGTTCTTTGGAATAGATAAAAAAGTAAAAGATAATGGTCCAACGGAATTAGTTGTTTTAGAAAGTAAAAACATGTATATGGATTATACATTCTTAATGGAAGATGATAGCTATATACATTTTGAGTTTCAAACAACTGATAAGGGAATAGATGATTTAATGAGATTTAGAACTTATGAAGCACTACTTAATCATCAAACTAAAAAAGAAGTTATCACATATGTTGTTTACTCAGGTGATATCAAAAATCCAATTAGTGAATATAATTGTGGTATAAATACTTATAAAGTAAATGCTATATCTATGGTTAATGAAGATGGCGATAAAGTTTTTGATGAAATAATAGATAAGCTATCTAGTGGGAAAGATATAGATAAACAAGATATTATAAAGCTTACATTTACACCAGTTATGGGTGGAAAAATGGATAAAAGTGAAAAAATATTAAAGGCTATAAAGTTAAGTAAAGAAATAACTAGTCCATATAAAAGAGATATGGAATCTATTTTATATGCTTTTGCTAATAAATTTTTAAGTGGTAAAGATTTAGAAAGAGTAAAGGAGGAGTTAAGAGTGACTGAAATAGGAAAGAGTCTTATTGAAGAAGGAAAAGAAGAAGGTATAAAAGCTGGAGAAAAAAAGAAGGCTATAGAAATAGCAAAGGGGCTACTTGATATACTATCAATAGAAATAATAGCTCAAAAAACAGGATTGACAGTAGATGAGGTAAAAGCTTTAAAAGATGAAGTTAAATAAATCATAGATGGAGGGAGTATCCCTCCATTTTTATGTATTTTTATATATTCGACAAACTTTGATAAATAAATTAGAATAGATTTATGAAAAATAAAAAAATAATGAGGATATTTTAAAGTTTAAATGTTGGTATTACTTAAGTATAAAAATTATTTCAAATCTAAAAAGTCAAGTTTGAGCCGACAAACTTGACCTTTTTTAAGTAAAATTATAATATAAAATTACCTTAACAAAACTTTAGATTGAAAATAAAAGCCTAATTAGCTATATTTAAATAAAGAAAAATCATAAAATATAAATATAAAGAAAAGGATTGATAAAATGCCAACGATAAGTATGTTTTACGGAATAATAATAAGAATGTATTGTGCACCAAAAGAACACGCACCTTCACATTTTCATGCATACTACCAAGATTATAAAGCAGTAATAGATATAAAAACATGTGAAATAACAGAGGGGAATTTACCTAAAAAGCAATTAAGGCTAGTTCTTGCTTGGGCAGAACTTCATCAAGATGAGTTATTAGCAAACTGGGATTTAGCTATGAATAGTGAATTACCATTTAAAATAGAGCCATTAAAATAAGAGGTGAGTATATGTATTTAGCTGTAAAAGAAGTTAAACCCATAGATAATTATAAATTAATATTAACCTTTGAAAATAATGAAGTGAAAATATTTGATATGATACCATATTTAGATAAAGGGATTTTTCAAGAATTAAAAGATGAAAATTTATTTAAAGCAGTAAAGGTAAGTTTTGATTCAATAGAATGGCCAAATGAAGCCGATATTGACCCAGAAACATTATATGAAGATAGTATTTCATATTCAAATTAGAAATGATGAGTTGAGGTAAATTTTATATCTCAGCTCTTTTTATTTTATATAGACATTTGGAGGATGACATGAAAAAAAGAGCAGTAGGATATTGCAGAATATCTACATTAATGCAAGTAGATAATACTTCACTTAAAGACCAAGAAGAAAAAATTAGAATGTATGCTAAACTTCACGATATCGTGATAGATGAAATGTTTATAGATAAAGCAGTATCAGGTAAATCTACAGATAGACCAGAGTATGATAAAATGATGGACTATATTAAAGAAAATGATATAGATATGATTATAGTTTATAAAAATGATAGAATTCATAGGAGTTTATATAACTTGTTAGCAATGATATATGAACTTCAAGAGCATGAGGTTGCCTTAGTAAGCGTTACAGAGATGTTTGACACATCAACACCACAAGGTATGCTATTTTTACAAATGCTAGGAAGTTTTGCAGAGTTTGAAAGAGCTGTAATCAATGAAAGAACTAGAAATGGAAGAATAGCAAGGCTTAATGAAAATAAGTGGGTAGGTGGCAAGCCTTCCCTTGGATATAAAGTAAATAAAGATGGAAAATTTGAAATAGATGATGAAGAAGCTAAAATAGTTAAAGATATATTTAAGCTAAGATCTAAGGGGCTTTCGCTAGCTAAAATAGGTGATAAGTATGGATTTTCTAAGCAAAAGGTTGATTATATCTTAAAAAATAAAAATTATATTGGAGTATTTGAATACCACGGAAAAAAAGAAAAGAATGATATTGTTATTGAGATAGAACCAATAGTATCAAAGTATATGTGGAATAAAATTAATAAAAATTAGGTGTCCCATTTTTTGTCCTCTTTGTATTGTGGGGGCTTTAGCCTGTTTCTATTTTTCTTGTAGGAAATACTGTTTTTATGGTACAATTTATCTATAATAATCGGAAAATAAAAAAAGGTTATAACCCTCCATCGCCAAACAGAGATTATAACCTTTTTTATCTAAAACCCTATGAAAGAAAAAGATAAGAGAATCTAAATCTTAAATAGAGAGCTTTTTTAATTTTTTATATGGTTATTTTATCACATACAGAAATAACTGACAAGAATATAAAAAAACTTCTCTTATCTTTTTTGGGGTGGATTAAATAGATAAGGGGAGTTTTTTATGCAATTAAATAATTTATTAGAAGTCAGAGACTTTGATATAGAGGAATGTATAAATCATTTAGAAATGTTACATAAGGATAGTAAGGGGTATATAACAATATCTTCAAAAGACCCAAACTATAAACAGTGGCACTATAAGAGTGAAGATATTTTAGATAATGCGGAAGATATTTTAAATATAATAAATTCATATGTATCTCAAAATACATTTTATAAGCCACAAAGAAGGATTGAGAATATAAAAGAGCTTAGAACTATTTATATTGATATAGATTGCCATAAAACTAAGTATTCTAAAGAAGCTGTAAAGTATTTTTTAGAAAAAGATTTTTATGGGACTAAAATACCACAACCTAATTTTTTAATAGATAGTGGTAGAGGACTTTATTATGTACTTTTAATAGAGCCTGTACCAAGTATGGCTATGCCACTTTGGTATGCAGTTCAAAGGTATTTATACAATGAATTAAAGGAGTTTGGAGCAGATGCAAATGCACTAGACCCAACGAGAGTTTTAAGGGTAGTAGGTACAGTTAACTCAAAGAGTAATAGTAATGTTGAGATGTTAGATATGAATAACTATCAGTATACATTAAGAGAAATACAAGAAGAGTATCTACCTGAAATTAGTGAAAAAAGGGAAAAGAAAAAAGGCAGACCAAAGAAAGTTGTAAGCCTTTTTAATGAATATAGTCTATATCATGCAAGAATTTTAGATATAATAAAAATTTGCGAGCTTAGAAATTATGATGTAAAAGGTCATAGAGAGTTAATTTTATTTTTATATAGATATTTTACTTGTTGTTTTATACAAGATCCAGAAGAAGCTTTACAAAAGGCTTTAGAGCTTAATTCTATGTTTAAGGAGCCATTAACTGAAAGAGAAGTAATTACTGATACAAAATCAGCAGAAAAAGCTTATATTGATAAAAAATATAAATACACCAATGCAAAGCTTATAAAAATATTAGATATAACATTGGAAGAGCAGATGTACCTTAAGACTATTATTTCTGGTAAAGAAAAATATAGAAGAAGTGCGGAAGAACAAAAAGCTAAGAAAAAGGCAAGTAGAAGAAATGAGAAGGGTCTAACTAAAAAACAACAAGAGTTAGAGGATTTAAAAATTAAAATAAATAAATTGAAGAATAAAGGAAACAGTGTTAGAGAAATAGCTAAGATACTTGGGATAAGTAAGTCTAAAGTAGGGCGGTTAATATAAAATTAACTGTCCCATTTTTTGTCCTCTTTGTATTGTGGGGCTTTCGCCTGTTTCTTTTTTGGAGGAGAGTATATATGTTACGTTGGTTACATTTGTCTGATTTACATTTTAATTTTTCAGGTTATGAAACAGACTGGTTAAGGGATCAACTTTTTTTTAAGTTAGAAGAGTTTAAAGGAAGTATAGATTTTTTAGTTGTTACAGGAGATTTACTTTTTAAATTTGGTTCAACATTTGATGGAGTAGAAGTATTTTTAACAAAACTAATACAGAGTTTAAATATTTCAAAAGATAATGTTTTTATAGTTCCAGGTAATCATGATTTTAAAAGAAATCCTATGAGAGAAACTTTTATATCAGGATTAAAAAATCCTATAAATGGAACAAAAACAAAAGTCTCTCAATTAGATGAAAGTTTTAAAAATTTATTAATTAATGATGGACAGAAGGAATTTTGGGAATTCCATGAAAGGTTATTAGGTAGGAAATCTAATTTAGAAAATATTCATTTTGTTGATGCTAGAGATAAATTTAATATTATTAATTTAAACACATGTGTTATATCAGGTACTAATGGAGAAGAAGGTACATTAAGTATAAGTTTAAGTAATCTTATGAAAGCTTTAAAAAGTATTGAAGATACAGATAAACCAATTATAGCGATAGGGCATCATAGTTTAGATTGTTTTATTGAATCAGAAGTAAATGAAATAGCACAAATTTTTGATCAATATCATGTAGATATGTACTTATGTGGGCATATGCATAATAGTGGGTTTGAAATAAATAATGTTGGAACTAGAGAATGTAGATCTTTTGTTTGTGGGTCTAATATGACTGATGGATATGCTGAGCCAGCATTTGTTTTAGGTAATATAGATTTAGATACGAATGAATGTAGAGTAAAGTTTTACAAGTGGTCTGAAAAAGGTAAAAAATGGATACCTAATTTAGAAGTTGATAGCAAAGTGGATGATGATGGTTTTATAAAGTTTACACTGGATAGATTAAAAAAAAAAGAAAATTTAAATAAATCCATTACTAAAGATGAATTATTTGATAAAAGAGTAGAACAAATTTTACAAGGAGATATAAAAGAGGAAAAATTTCAAAAATTTTTACTTAGTTTTTGCGAAAATATAAAAAGTTATGAAGGTTCAGATAGTGATGTTACTGTGAATAAAGATGTTCCTGAAAAATTTAAAAATATGAAATGTAATAGTACTTTTAGAAATGAATTTGATTTGAATGTGGAGTATTTTAATTTAATAGATAATATTTTATCTGGGACATCATACATATATTATGACAGAAAAACATTAATTCCAGGTGTGATTAGAACAAAATATGCACAGGTCTATGAGTCTTGTGAAAATGGAACTCAAGTTTTAAATAAAATGATAGATGAGTTAGCTCATGATTATATGGGTGTAATAGATATACCATTTAGAGATTTAAAGGAATATTTTAAAACTATAGTTTTTTGGAGTTTAAATAAATGTGATATATATAATGAATGCATATAAGTTAGAACAACATGAAATAGCCTCATATTTAAATGGAAAAGAGGAGGTGTCAGAGTTGATTGATTGTTTTAAAGTAAATAAATATCAATCCATAGATGAACATATTTTATACATATCTATGAATATTTATAGGATACTAGAAAAACCACATTATATTGATGAGGTTTTTGAAAAATACTCAAAAGAAAATAAAATTGAGTTAAGTATAAATTTAGAGAGATTATTGTATTTAGCATTAACCTTTTTATTTTCATTAGATATCATAGATACTAGTGAAAATATGATTAGGAGGAAAAAATGATTTTAAATAGATTGGTTATATACTCTAGAAAAGATGAAGAAATAAAGAAAAACTATAAATTTAATCAAGTAGGATTAAATATAATTCTAGGTAGCAAAAGGGATAAAGATGATGATAGTAATGGTGTAGGAAAATCGTCAATGGTTGCAAGTATAAGATATATGCTTGGATCTAAGGTTCCACCAGACTTAAAAGATAGAAAAAAGATAGAAGATGCGGATTTTATGATTTTACTTGAAGTAGATTTAGAAAAAGAGAATGAATATATATATTTTGGTAGGATACTAAATAATCCAGATAAGGGGTATATATTTACATCAAAAGATTTAACTTTTAATGAAGATAATTGGGGAAAACCTATAGGTGATTCTAAGTATAAAAAAGAAGTAGAAAAGATAGTATTAGGAAATAATGATGATAAGTTACATCCTAGTTTTGCATCAATAAGGGAATTTGTAATCAGGGATGAAAAGCTTGGCTTTAATGATATAATTCTCCCAAATAGAACGGCTGCAAAATGTTATGAAATATTAGACTATTTATTTGAAATAGAGTTTAATGGAGAAAATCAAATTAAAGAATTAAAAAAGGAACAAGAAAAATTAGAACAAAAATTAAAAGCAATAGAGCTGCTTACTGCAGATATAACTGAATTAAAAGTAAGAGCTAGTAAGTTAAAATCTGAAATAGATAATTTAACAAATATATCAAATGATTTAGATATATCAAAGAATTTAAGATTATCAAAGCAAGATTATCAAAAACTAAAACAAGAATATAATGAAATAGTTAATAAAATTATCAAATTAGAAAACATGAAAGTTCAATATAAAGAATCTATAAGTAGTTTACAAACTAAAGTAGAACAAATAAAGCAATTAGATGATATAGAAAAGTTTTATAATCAGATAATAAGTTATTTTCCAAAAGAAATAAGTAAAAATTATGAAGAAATAATATCTTATTATGAATTTATGGTTAATAGTAGAGGAAAATATTTTGGAGATAAAGTAAATGAAATAACAGAAATGATATCAACTCTTGAGGAAAGAAAAGATATTGTACGTATGAAACTTAATAAACAAATAGAATCATTAAAAAGTACTACTATTGTAGATGATATAAACAGTATCTTAGATAGAATAAATGAAAAAAATCAAGAATTGGCAGATATTAATGTTAAGTTAGAGCAATATGCAGAGAAAGATAAAATTAGTAAAGAAATAAATGATATAAAACAAGAGATAATAAAACAAACAAACTTAAAATATGAAATATTTAATTCATATCGATCTACCATGGAAGATGCGGCAAAGCAGTTTAGTAATCTAGTTGAAGTAACTTATGATGAGGGTGGAGTTTTAGATTTTGAGTTCAATAACAATACAAATAAACAGAATGCTACAGCAAGGGTAAAAGTATTCTGCAAGATTGAAGATGAAAATTCTCATGGAAGAATGAATATGAAGGTAAATATGTTTGATTTAACATGGTTAATACAAAGGATAAAGCATAAGAGTCCTATAAATTTTCTTATACATGATGGTTCTTATGTAAAGCCAGATAACAAAAATGCAAAGGTCAGACTACTAAAGTATATAGATGATAGATTAAAGAAAGAAGCATTAGGGCAATATTTTGTAACTTTAAACTTAGATGAAATTAATGAAGAAGATATGGATTATTTTAAAGAAAATAAAAATATAATTGCTTTTTTAAGTAAGGAAAATGATGAAGATAGATTTATGGGAATTAAATATGTTTAAGTAGGAAAATAATTATGTCTGTAGAATATCTAATAAGAATAGGTTTTTAGGAGGATATTTTATGGATTTAAAGATAAGTGATTTACCTCCA
>ULOZ01003911.1_pt1 | contig 10059 bp, 7 predicted proteins | sample 1953031 | NCBI WGS metagenome assembly ULOZ01 (sample SAMEA4835616, study PRJEB28245) | human gut metagenome | biome: gut microbiome; material: fecal sample | place: Denmark | collected 2008
GACCATCAAGAGCGAGGCTTGCGAGAACATCGAACAGACACGCAAGGCAGCTGCCGAACTCGGTTATCCTGTTATTATCCGTGCCGCATACGCATTGGGAGGTCTGGGATCAGGTTTCGCTGACAACGAGGAGGAACTGAACAAGCTCGCTGAGAAGGCATTCGCTTTCTCTCCGCAGGTGCTTGTGGAGAAGAGTCTCAAGGGATGGAAGGAGATAGAGTATGAAGTGGTGCGCGACCGCTACGACAACTGTATCACCGTTTGTAATATGGAGAACTTCGACCCGCTGGGAATCCATACGGGAGAGAGTATCGTAATCGCTCCTTCACAGACGCTTACAAACTCAGAATATCACAAGCTCCGTGCCTTGGCTATCAAGATCATCCGCCATATCGGTATCGTGGGTGAGTGTAACGTGCAGTATGCGTTCGACCCAAAGAGCGAAGACTATAGAGTGATCGAGGTGAATGCCCGTTTGAGCCGTTCGTCAGCTCTCGCTTCAAAGGCAACAGGTTATCCTCTGGCTTTCGTTGCTGCAAAGCTCGGTATGGGCTACGGACTCTTCGAGCTGAAGAACTCCGTGACCAAAACCACCAGCGCATTCTTCGAACCGGCTCTCGACTATGTGGTCTGCAAGATACCACGCTGGGACTTGAGCAAGTTCCGTGGCGTAGACAAGGAGTTGGGATCATCGATGAAGTCTGTCGGTGAGGTAATGGCTATCGGCCGCAACTTCGAGGAAGCTATCCAGAAGGGTCTCCGTATGATCGGTCAGGGTATGCACGGCTTCGTTGAGAACAAGGAACTTGAGATTCCTGATATCGACGCCGCCCTTCGTGAACCTACAGACAAGCGTATCTTCGTCATCTCTAAGGCTATGCACAAGGGATATACCGTTGACGATATCCATGAACTGACTAAGATTGACAAGTGGTTCCTCGAGAAGCTGAAGCATATCATCGACATCGACGAGGAGATGAAGAAGTGCAACATAAATACTCTTGACAAGGAACTGATGCGCACGGCTAAGGTCTATGGTTTCACCGACTTCCAGATAGCTCGTGCAGTCGGCTTGGAGCAGGAGCTTCACAGCATGGCTAAGGCAGGTCTTGTTGTAAGACAGTTGCGCAAGAACTATGGCATCCTTCCTGTAGTAAAACAGATAGACACCCTTGCTGCGGAATATCCGGCACAGACCAACTATCTGTATGTTACATACGCCGGTGTGAAGAGCGACATCACCTTCGAGAACGACCACCGCAGCATCGTGGTGCTCGGTTCAGGTGCCTACCGCATCGGTTCTTCAGTTGAGTTCGACTGGTGTGGCGTGCAGGCTCTCAATACTATCCGCAAGGAGGGCTACCGCTCGGTGATGATAAACTATAACCCTGAGACCGTTTCTACCGACTATGACATGTGCGACCGTCTCTATTTCGATGAGTTGACATTCGAGCGTGTTATGGATATCATCGACATGGAGCAGCCTTATGGCGTAATCGTTTCCACCGGTGGACAGATTCCTAACAACCTTGCAATGCGCCTCGATGAGCAGCATGTGCCGATTCTCGGTACCAAGGCTAAGGATATCGACAATGCCGAAGACCGTGCCAAGTTCTCTCAGATGCTCACCAACAACGGTATCAACCAGCCTGAGTGGAGCGCTCTGACCAGCATGGAAGACATCGACAAGTTCATCGATAGGGTAGGCTTCCCTGTTCTTGTGCGCCCAAGCTACGTGCTCTCAGGTGCTGCCATGAACGTATGCTCTAATGAGGACGAGCTGAAGCGTTTCCTCCAGTTGGCTGCCAATGTCAGCGAGGATCATCCTGTCGTTGTGAGCAAGTTCATCGAGCATGCCAAGGAGATTGAGATGGATGCCGTGGCAAAAGACGGTGAGGTCATTGCTTACGCCATTTCTGAGCATATCGAGTTTGCCGGTGTACACTCCGGCGACGCTACAATACAGTTCCCTCCACAGAAACTCTATGTTGAGACCGTGCGCCGTGTGAAGCGCGTCGGCCGTCAGATTGCCAAGGAACTCCACATCAACGGACCGTTCAACATCCAGTTTATGGCTCGCGACAATGATATCCTCGTCATCGAGTGTAACCTGCGTGCCAGCCGTTCGTTCCCATTCGTGAGCAAGGTATTGAAGATCAACCTCATCGAGCTTGCCACACGAGTTATGTTAGGTCTGCCGGTAGAGAAACCGAGCAAGAACCTCTTCGATCTTGACTACGTGGGAATCAAGGCTTCTCAGTTCTCGTTCAACCGTCTGCAGAAGGCTGACCCAGTTCTCGGTGTAGACATGAGTTCTACTGGTGAGGTTGGATGTATCGGAAACGACACAAGCTGTGCCGTGCTCAAGAGTATGCTTTCCGTAGGTCAGCGTATTCCGGAGAAGAACATTCTTCTTTCTACTGGTAGTGCAAAGCAGAAGGCAGACATGCTCGACGCTGCACAGATGCTCGTGAAACATGGTTATAAGCTCTTTGCAACAGACGGAACAAGCAAGTTCCTCACTGAGAACGGCATTGAGAACACCCATGTGCTCTGGCCTTCAGACCCGGACGACGGCAAGACTCCAAAGGCTCTTGATATGCTCCACAACCACGAGATTGACATGGTGGTGAACATTCCTAAGAACCTCACCAGCTCTGAGCTTACCAACGGTTACAAGATTCGCCGTGCGGCAATCGACCTCAACGTTCCGTTGATTACCAACAGCCGTCTTGCCAGTGCATTCATATCAGCATTCTGCACTACCAAGCTCTCAGATATCGAGATTAAGGCATGGGGTGAATATTAATCGTGATAAGCTGGAGTTGATACACTCCAAGAATAAAGGTACATAGTTACCATAATAAAAACAGCCAAGGATTCAGTTATTGCCGAGTCCTTGGCTGAGTTTTTTTACCACCCCAAAAACGACCTAATGACCGATTGGGGTTAAAAAAATGGCATAATCGCTGAAAAGTGCGATTATGCCATTTCTTTTGTATATATGAAGGATTAGAATTCCACTTTGATGATATAGTCGTCTTCGTCACCCTTTCTGTCGTTCAGCTCGAAGATTGTCTTGCCAGTGGCTTTGTCCTTTCTGAACGCCAGTTTGTCGCCTGTGATGAGGTTTGTCGCCTTCTTGGCTTTACCCTTCATTGTCACGGCGATTTCACCATCCTTCTTGTCTGTGAGGATATGTATATAGAGAGGAGCCTTTTTCCCCTTTCCGCATGTCGACACGATGCTGTCGCCAAGCGCCACTTCTCCTGCCACAGTGCGGTATATGCTTTCGCCGGCATTGCCGTTCAGCCATTTGCCCATGTCGGCAAGACGGTCGAGAGCCGTTGCCGGAAGTTCGCCGTTTGGCTGCGGACCGATATTGAGCAGCAGGTTGGCTCCCTTAGCCGCTGTGCGCACGAGCAGTCTGATGAGTTCCTTGGTCGATTTATAGTTCTGGTCTTTTATCTTGTATCCCCACATGCCGTTCATCGTCTGACAAGTCTCCAGCGGCAACCGGCTGATAGACTGTCCTGACAGACCGTTCTTGTTCTCTCCCGGAATGTCTCTTTCAAACATCTGCATGTCTTCGCCCTCAAACGGAGTCTGGTGGTGGTTGTTGCCGATGATGCACGCCGGTTGCAGTTTGTGTATCATGGCATACTGCTCAGGCAGCTGCCAGTTGAATGGGATAGTGTCCTCGTCGTGGTCCCACCATCCGTCAAACCATATACCGTCCACCTTTCCGTAGTTTGTCAGCAGTTCGGTGAGCTGTGCGTTCATGAATTTGTAGTAGTGGTTCCAGTCCGCCTTCTTCGGGTCTTTGCCTGTTGTCAGTCCTGTTCTGCCGGCAGGGTAGTCCTCTCGTGTCCAGTCGATGTGAGAGTAGTAGAGATGCAGTCCTATTCCCTGCTTGTGGCATTCGTCAGCCAGCTGTCTCACGATGTCTTTGCCGTATGGCGTGTTCATGATGTTGTAGTCAGACTGTTTTGTGTCCCACATCGAGAAACCCTCGTGGTGGCGGGTTGTGAAGCAGATGTATTTGGCTCCCGAAGCCTTTATCGCCGAAATCCATTTCTCGGCGTTGAAGGAGTGCGGATAGAAAGCGTCAGCCACCTTGGCGTATTCGTCCTTGTTGGGACCATAGTTGAGATACCATTCCCCCTGTGCGAACATACTGTAAAGTCCCCAATGCAGGAAAATGCCGAATCGGTTGTCAGAAAATTCATTTCGTGCCTGCAGATTCTCTGCTGTCGGCACGTAATGCTGCTGGTTGCAGGTTTCGGTTTTCTGCTGGTTCTGTGCGTTGCCCAGAAGAGTTGCCGATGCAAGTAGTGCTGTTATCAATGCGTGTTTCATAAAAATAAGGTTATCAAAAGATTATTATAAACCCAGTTCCAGAAGTCCGCATAGCGGGAGTTTCCTGCGATGCGGACCATGAAGCCGGTTTTTCAGTCATTGTGTATTTCTTGTTCCGTGTATTGTCAAGGTCTCATCGTGTTAGGCAGTTTGAAGTCCTTGTTGAACACGTCAGCCACCTTGTCGATTTCGAGGAACGTGGTGCCGCCGCCCCTTCCGAAGCTGCCGCTCAGATATGCAATCTTGTCCTCCATCTTCAGGTAGCCCTTCTGTCGCAGCATTCTCAGCGCTGCCACGAACTGGTCCTGTGGTTGCAGTTTCTTATGCTGGAACACCGGAATCACTCCGTAGCTCAGAGCCAGCAGTCTCTGCACCCTTTCCTTTACGCAGATGGCGAGCACGGGGTTAGGACCGCGGAAAGCCGCCAGGTTGCGTGCTGTGCGTCCGTATAGGCTGTCGGTGATGATTCCCCTCACTCCGAGACGCTCCGTTGACTCGATAGCCTGTTTTGCAAGGAATTCGCTCACGTTGCAGTCGTTGCTCAATGGCACAGGGATGTCGTTTTCGCGCATCTTGTCCTTTTCTGCCTGTTCGGCTATGGCAGCCATTGTCTTTACAGCCTCCACCGGGTATTTACCCGATGCCGTCTCGCCGCTGAGCATCAGGGCGTCGGTGCGGTAGTATATGGCATTGGCGATGTCGGTCACCTCGGCACGTGTAGGACGAGGGTTGTTTATCATCGTGTGCAACATCTGTGTGGCAACGATAACAGGCTTCTTTGCCTCGATACACTTCTTGATGATCATTCTCTGGATTCCCGGAATGCGCTCGATAGGCACCTCGATGCCCAGGTCGCCACGGGCGATCATGATACCGTAAGACGCCTCGATAATCTCGTCGATATTGTCAACGCCCTCCTGGTTCTCGATCTTTGAGATGATCTTTATCTCGCTGTTGTGCTCGTCAAGAATTCTCTGAACAGCCAGCACGTCTTCCTTGCTGCGCACGAAAGAGTGGGCTATGAAGTCGATGTCCTCTTCTATTGCGAGCAGGATGTTCGCTTTGTCCTTTTCAGTCAGCGCCGGCAGGTCGATATGCTCTCCCGGAACGTTGACGCTCTTTTTCGAACCCAGCTTTCCATCGTTCTGCACCTCCACGCAGAGCGAGTCGCCGTCTTTTTCATAGACGAGCATATCCAGTTCTCCGTCGTCGAAGAGCACGTGGTCGCCCACCTTCACGTCGTCAATGAAATTTTCGTATGAAACGTTCACTGTGTTGTGAGTAGTATCTTCTGTATTGTGTCCGTAGATTTTCACCCTTTCCCCCGTTTTGTATTCAATGGGTTGGTCAGTGGCTGTGGTCCTCACTTCCGGTCCTTTGGTGTCGATGAGTATTCCGATGTGTTTTGACACCTTTCTCGTGTTTTTGATAATCTCGCGTAGACCGTCGTGTGAGGCATGTGCGGTGTTCATTCTGACTACGTTCACACCTGCCAGGAATAGCTGGCGGATAAAGTCTACACTGCATCTGCGGTCGCTGATAGAAGCTACAATCTTAGTTTGTTTCATACCTGTATATTATTTACCTATTTAAATTCAATGCAAAAATACAACAATAATTTCTATTTCCGTCTCAGGTGTTGTGATTATTTGCTGTTATTCGACTAAAACGATTTCGTTCAGGGGCTGAACCGTTGATGATGGTCATCTGTATGCAGCTTCAGTCCCATTCCTTGAAGTGCAGTTCCTGTTCCACCCATTGTGGTCTCTTCTTGTCGTCGCAGGGGTTCGACACGCTCAGTCCGATGAGCCGGATAGGTTTCGTTGTGGTGTCCACCTGTCTGAGGAGTTCCTTTGCCAGTGGCAGGATGTCCTGTTTCTTTGTGAGCACCCTGTCAGACGTTATGCTGCGTGTGATGTTGGTGAAGTCGGAGTATTTTATTTTCAGGCTCAGCGTCAGTCCTCTGAATCCGCTTTTCTCCAGTCTTGTCAGCAGTTCCATAACAGTGTGGTATAGTTCTATTATTATCGCCGACCTTTTGTTAATATCCTCCAGAAAAGTCTGTTCGCAACCCACCGACTTCCTTATCCTTACGTTCTCTACAGGCCGCTCGTCTATGCCACGTGCGAAATTATAGAACGTGGGTCCCGCCTTTCCGAACACCTCAGTGAGATGATTCAGCGAGCATTGTCTCAGCTGTTCCCCGTTGAATATCCCCATGCGGTGCATCGTCTCTCTCGTCTTCGGTCCCACGCCCCAGAAATCCTCTATCGGCAGCGTTGCGATGAAGTCGAGAGCACGGTCAGGGTGGATGGTAAACAGTCCGTCGGGTTTGCGGTAGTCAGAGGCTATCTTGGCGAGAAACTTGTTGTACGACACACCCGCACTTGCTGTCAGCTCCGTCTCCTGTCTTATAGCTTCCTTTATCTCCCTTGCTATGTCTTGAGCGAGCAGAATCTGCGGTTTGTTGCAGGTCACGTCTAGAAAAGCCTCGTCGATAGACAACGGTTCTATCAGCTCTGTATAGCGTTGGAAAATGGCGTGTATCTGTCGCGACACCTCTTTATACGCCTCATGCCTGCACGGCACGATAATCAGTTCCTTGCACAACTGTTTCGCCTTTGCCATCGACATAGCCGAGCGCACTCCATATCGCCTTGCCTCATAGCTCGCCGTAGACACCACACCGCGTGGTCCGTCAAACCCCACGGCAATCGGTTTGCCGCGCAGCTCCGGATTGTCTCTTTGTTCCACTGCAGCAAAAAAGGCATCCATGTCGATATGTATTATCTTTCTGATATTGTCCATTGGCTTGTCATGCAAGGATTTCTGTTTGTTGCTTCATGCCTGTTTCTGATGTAGGCATTTTGCGTGACTGACACGTTTGCAAATGCAAAGATAATGTTTTTATGGCAGATATATATAATGTTTCATTAACATCATTCAGTCTTGTTGGTCCTTGAAGTGGTTTGAATATTCTTCAGCAGTCTGGCTACAAGATCCTTTGTGTTATCTGACAAAATCAAGGAATCCTTATGAAACACATTTGGTGCTGCAAGTTCATTCTCTATCATCCTGTAGAAGCTGTCCTTGTAGTCAAGGTCATAGTAGCCTATGAGCAATGCAAGGAAATCTCCAAGAGAAAGGTTCTCTTCATGGAGGACATCCGTGTTAATTGTAATTTTCATTGTTTTTTGTCTTTTTAAAGGGTTATAAATGAAAAAGCACAACCCCTGAAGAGGAGCTGTGCTATAAAATATATTCTTATTAGTTAAGTATTGCTATTCAAACGAGAGGTAAGAACATATACTATATTATTATATTCATTGCATTGTGTGTAAGATGGAAGATTCAGCCTATAAAGAGCAAGACTTTTACAGTCTGTGTAAATATGACGTTAATCATCTGACTCTTTATTATTGTTATTGTTTTTATATTCTATTCTTGGAACTATTTCCTCGTCAAAAATATAATATATATATTTAATAAGAAAAGGATTGTGAAAATCCATCTTTTCTAATTTGTATTTTTTTATTATATTCAGAACAAACTCTGATTTTTTATACCTGTGAAAGCTAAAAATTGCCCAAAATTCCCTAATAGCCTTTGGTGACCATTTACCTTTTGCTAAATTAGTAACTTCCCCTAAAATACGTGATTGCTCAAGAGTTGGTCCTGCTTCAGGAAAATCACTACTGATGACCATTAATAGGAACAGGAAGATAAGGATCAATGGGATCCATAAAAACGGGTAATACATTATTTCCATCATGTAAATAATTCTGTTTAATTGTAAAAGGTTTATATCCTACAATTCCATCTAAGGGGTATCCGCCAAAGTTATCTATTACTTTTTGTGCCTTAGAACCATCCTCAATATGAAATTTTTTCTTTAGTCTATCTGCTATTTGCCATTGTGGATTCAGTTTCTGCTCATCTCTAAATTCCATCAGTTTAATACCATTTTGCTCTGCCAATTTAGTATAGTTAGAGTGTTCTCCTCCAATCATTCCTTTGGTAAATAAATCTGCCTCTATCGTTGTTTCGTCAGGTAAGGCACTTAAATCAAAATACCTTGGACCAATACCTTCATTTGTCATTCTATATGTTCCATCATAATTTTTTCTATACATAGTTATAGGGACTTCATCTTCGGAAATACCTGCCCATATTGCCCCATTTTGAAATCTGTTCTCTGCCGCTTCAGTTCCATAAGTAGAAACATATTTATTATACCAAGCAGGTTTCCTTCCATTATAGAATGTTGGTGGTTTCCTGTAAAAAGGTGCTGCGAATGTTGAAGGCAAGTCCAGTAAATGCCCCTTATAGCTAGCAGGATTTAGGTAATTGAGAGTGTAACGTCCTCTGTTCTTAAGGTTGTTTCTTACGAAATTTCCATATATTCCACCTGCTGTATATCCAGGGTTAAGAATCTCTCCCATTTCTGGGGTAAGAGGAGAATACATTGCTACATTAGTACTAAAGTCTCTGCCTGTAATGGCTTCTGATGCTTTGTCTACTGCCTTTCCTCCAAGACTGCCTCCAATGGTAGTCGCTAAGGTTGCAAGAGGTGCGGAGATTGCTGCTTTAAGCAATGTAGGTGCAAGTGCCGTAGTAACTATTGGTCCCCAAGTACCCTCTATTGCATTGATGATTGCACTTTGTGACCTCCTGGTTTTGCTCCAATCCACATTATTTGGGTCATAAGTCTTTACTTCCTCCTGTAGGAATGGGTTGTCCTTATAAGTATCATTACCTGTTGCCTTGTCATAGGCAGCTTGGGCTAAGTCAGTAAGAGTGGTGTCATAATCTTTTGGTTTTGTGGTAAGTTTATTCCAGGCGGCTTGTTGGGCATCATCCCATAATCCATTGTCAGGAACATCCAAATCTGCTGCCCTCATCATTGCCTGCCTTTTCTGCACTTCCTTCATTCCCTTTTTATATGGAGAATTGGGTGCTGTTGTCCGCCATTTCTCAAATTCTTGAGGAGACATCTGGGCAAACATGAGCAGAGGAATAGCGTTGTAGTTATCATCATAAGTATAATGTGTTCCATTAGGTCCTTGATAATACTCTCTTTCTATCAGTTTACCCTTATCATCATAGAACAATCCCTTCTTAGGCTGTTCAAAAAGCCCGTTCAAATTGGTTGAGAGGCTTATGTCTCCTGTATTATTCCTTTTTTTAGTCATAATGTTAATCTTTTGATGACAAAGGTAAGAAAACAAAGGATAACCTTAAAGAGGATTAGTTTCCTGCTAAGATTTCCTTTGCTTTTTACTTTATGGATACAAAGATATGAATTTATTCAGTATGTTGTATGGGAAGATACATCATTTCTTTATAAATTCTTCCAACTCACCAAGAGTATGGATGGTGTATATAGCATCCTTGTTGAAGTCCTTTATCATGTTTTCATGGATTTCCTGCTCTCTGGTGTTTTCATAATAAGGCATTATTATGATGAGGAACTTATGCCTCAGTGACCTTCCAAGTCTTTGTGGTCCAATTACTTCTGATGAAGAATAGTTTGCAAATATGGCATACTTGCAGTCTGTAAGATTGGCATTCTCATTGAGAATATTGACAGAGACTATGTGGTCAATCTTCCTATTGTTGCAATCATTGTATATTTGGTCAGAGTCTTTGTACTTTGAGGTCGTTTTCTTTATTATTGTTTTTCTGAAACAAAGTGTCATA